>BNJS01000994.1_pt1 | contig 127234 bp, 132 predicted proteins | sample 8540461 | NCBI WGS metagenome assembly BNJS01 (sample SAMD00202454, study PRJDB9452) | human saliva metagenome | isolation source: human saliva | place: Japan
TATCCCGTCGCCGTCAACGCGCTGATGCTTGCCGTTTTCGGCGGCAGCCTGTTTGCCAAACAAACGGTTATCGAACGCCTCGCTCGACTGCAACATCCCGACCTGCCGCCCGAAGGCGTGCTGCATACCCGTCGTGTTACGCAAATCTGGTGCGCTTTCTTTATTTTCAACGGCGCAACCGCCGCCATTTTGGCAGGATTGCAATATTACGATTGGTGGGCGGCTTATACAGGCATTGTGTCGTATGTGTTGATGGGAATCTTATTTGCCGGAGAGTGGATTTATCGGAAATTGGTTTTTGAAGGTGTAGGTCACCTGAAAACGCATCAACTATCTCTCCGAAGCATAACCTATTTGAAAAACCTGATACCGTTTTACGAAAAACACGGTTTCAAAAATGAAAGCGTTTCCAAATTGCAGCACACCAGAGAGGTTTTATATAACTTGGTGTTGATGTTTTGCTAGCTTTTAGAGATTAACGATATCCAAATATTTATTATTAGGATTCACCCTGAGTTATTAGCCATATTTAAAGAAAGAATATCATCATGAAATTTGCCGCTTTTCCACGTTCGATTAAAACTATTTTTAGAAACAGAAAGAAAATATATTATTCCACGTTATCAGCGGGAATACTCATGGGAAAAAGAACAACTAGAAGAATTTTGGAATGATATTAAAAACCAAATCACCATCAGTAATGAATCTTACGAAGTCAAAGAGTATTTTATCGGATCATTAGTTTTAATTGGAGACGATGAAAGAGGGACTGAATTCTATGTAGTTGATGGACAACAACGATTAACTACTATCACAATATTTCTTTCTGCTCTTACTCAAATTGGAAAAGAATTACAAGATGATGCATTCTTAAATAGCTGTTATCGTTACATTGAAGGGAAAGACGCAGATTTCAAAAAATTCTTTAAGTTAATTAACGAATCACCAAAACCTTTTTTCCAAAACACAATTCAAAACATTGACCAAGATAAGGGTGGTGATCCTAACTCAGATGAAGAAAAATCCTTATTTAATGCATATAAATATTTTTTTATAATAAACTATTAGCTGAGAAAAATTATAGTGATAATTACATCACATTTCTCAAAAGCAATACGAGACCAAATAATTGGTTGTAGTGTTATATTTATTACTGTTGATAGCGAAGAAGCTGCTCAAACCATATTTGAAACTCTTAATGCAAAAAGGAAAAAGACCTTGAAACGCTTGATTTAATAAAAAAATAAAGTATTTGAAATTCTTAATAAAAAAATCATCCTAGTGATTTTTGCAAAAGACAAATGGAAAAAAATATAAAAAAACACCATAAACTCTCGAACTGAAAGAGTTTCACTCTCAGTATTTTTTTCAGACATTTTTGGATTTCAAAATATGCATTCCTTAATGAAAATAAAATATACAAATCATTTCAAGAAAAAAATTACAGCCAATGAAGAATCATACAAAAATTTCTTACTCGAATTAGATAACTTTTCTAAAACTTATGTTATGGTTATTTCTCCTCTTGAAATCGACTGGAAAAAAACCAAGAAGAAAAAAACTATCCTAAATTCACTCCGCGCAATCAAAGATTTTTCGAGTAATTCAACCTCGCCCCCTTATAACAACACTAATAAACCTATAAAAAAACAAAAAAATATAAAACAAAAAAACAACTAATTCAGACTATATCCCAACTGGAAATTTTTTTCATTTTTATTTTTCACGGCTATTACATCTTCAAGAGCATCTGGATTAGAAAGTTTATATTCTAAATACTCTAGAGAACTCTCAAGAACAGAAGATCCAAAAAAATATAACTGCCCTCTTAGAGGAGTTATCTATTGAGTTAAAAAAAGAAAATTAGAAGACATACCATATGAATCATTTGAAAATAAATTTATTAATTTAAAATTTTTCAAATGACTTTACAAAAAGATAAGAAGATCATACAATATTTTTTTAAATTAAAAAGAAAATCTAATGATGAATACTACAGAATTATCTGTTAACTCAATAACATTAGAACATCTGCATTCTCAAAAAGCAAGATACTGAATGGTCTCATGGAATAGGTAATCTATTACCTCTTGATAAAAAATTGAATGAGTATTGTGATACAAAATCTATTACAGAAAAAATTTCTATTTTTAAAAAAACTCCGAACTTCGCTAAGTTAAAGAATTTTTGTGATACATACTCAAATATTACTGAATGGACAAAAAGAACATACTATTGAAAGAGCCAAAATCTTAGCTAAAGAAATCTTTTGATTATTCAATGCACCAATTTGAAATCTAACCATGCACCTAACCCGAATCCTATCCCCAGACCTACCCCAACACAACCTTATCGCCACGCATCCGAATTGGACGCGTGCTGATTTCAACCGTGCGGTTTTCCATCTGTCCGGCCGTCTGAAACAGGCAGGCGTGCAAACTGCCGCGTTGTGGTTTGACGATGCCGCGCTGTTTGCCTGTGCTGTGTTGGCAGTGTGGCATTCTGGCGGAAAGGTTTTATTGTTGCCCAATTTGGCGCAAGACAATTTGGAGTGGGGCAAAACGGCAGAAGTGTTTTTAACGGATTCAACAGATAAAAAGCTATTTTCAGACGGCCTGAACATCTGGCACTTACCTGATATATTAGCTAAAACAGATTTGGAAGGGCTACACACTTATCCTGAAAACCATCTAATTCCCGACCATGCCGAAGCATGGCTGAAAACATCGGGCTCCAGCGGCGAAGCGCAGATTATTGTGAAAACCGCCGCGCAAATGCAGGCGGAAGCCCTAACTTTGGCAAATACGCTACCATTTGGACAACATGGCGAAACCGTGGTCGGCAGCGTGATTCCGCAACACCTTTACGGCTTCACGTTCCGCTTCGCACTCGCGCTGACAATGGGTTGGACTATGGAACGGCAGCAGGCGGTTTATCCGGAAAACCTGCTTTCCAGTACGGCCGCACATGATAAAGTGGTTGGATTGCCAGCCCGGCCGTACTCAACCGCTTGGGTGAAAACCGCAACTGGCAAAGTATCGGCCATAAAATTGCAGGCATTGTCTCGGCCGGAGGCGCATTGCCCGCAGCCACGGCGGATTTGCTGCAACAGACTGCCGTCCGCCCGTTTGAAGTTTATGGCAGTACCGAAACCGGCGTGATTGCCTCACGCTGCGAACGCCAAGAATGGCAGCCTTTCAAGGGCGTGGAAATCGGGCAAAACAAAGAAGGCGCACTGTGGGCTTCTTCGCCTTGGTCGCCAGAACGCCGTCAAACAGCCGATTTGATTGAGCCGCAAGATGACGGTTTTCTGTTACTCGGTCGCCAAGACCGCATTATTAAATTTGAGGACAAACGCGTGTCGCTGACCCAAATCGAACACGAACTTTTACAACACCCTTGGATTGCCGACGCCCATTGCGGCCGCCATCCGCAACATCAGCGCATCGCCATATGGGCGGCATTGAACGCAGACGGTATCGTCGCCTTGCGCGAGAAAGGCCGCGCTGCGGTTGCCGATACGCTCAAACGCCATCTGGCCGCCACGCAGGACACCATCGCCCTGCCGCGTTACTGGCGTTTTACCGACAACCTGCCGCGCAATGCCCAAGCCAAAATCGCTGCGGCGGATTTTCAGACGGCCTTTACCGTTGCCCAAACTTCGCCCATTTGGTCGAAAACATCATCTGACAATGAAAACAATACCGAAACCTTCATCGGCCGCGTGCCTTTGGATTTGGTTTATTTCGGCGGCCATTTTGCCACCTTCCCGCTGGTTCCCGGCGTGGTCGAGCTGCAATGGGTGCGCAACCTGATCGCGCCCAAGCCATGGGGCAAACAGCGCGTCATCCGCATCGAAAATCTAAAATATCAGCAGTTCATCCGTCCTCACGATGAAGTGTCGGTAGAGCTGAAATTTGATGAAGGTAAAAACAAACTTAGCTTTAAAATCAACAACGGAGAGCATCCGTGTGCATCAGGACGGATTGTGTTTGAGGCCGTCTGAATATACTTATTAACTTTTTAGTGGAAAACCAACAATATGCAACTCTTCCCTGCCCTAGAACAACGCTATTCCCACGAACACCAGTCCGCAGGCGAGGCTCAACGTCTGGCTCAAGAAATCGCTTTTGCACCGATTGTGTTCCAAGTTTCCCGCCTGATGGTGAAATTTGGCATTCTGGATTTGCTGAACGACCATCCAGACGGCCTCACTCAAGCCGAAATCGCCGAAAAAGCGAAAATCAGCAACTACGCAGCACAAGTCCTGCTGGAAGCCTCGCTGTCTATCGGCACTGTCTTGACTCGCGACAACCGCTATTTCATCAGCAAGGCTGGTTGGTTTGTCCTCAAAGACAAAATGGCCCGCGTCAACATGGATTTCACGCAGGAAATCTGCTATCAAGGCATGTTTGATTTGGAAAAAACCCTGCAAACCGGCAAGCCCGAAGGCCTGAAAGTATTCGGCGACTGGCCAACCATTTACGAAGGCTTGTCTTCATTGCCAAGCATCGCGCAGGAAAAATGGTTTGCATTCGACCATTATTATTCCGACAATTCCTTCGCCGAAGCACTGAATACCGTGTTCGCCAAACCGGTTAAAAAACTGCTCGATGTCGGCGGCAATACCGGCCGCTGGGCGGAGCAATGCGTCAACCACAATGCCGAAGTCGAAGTGACCATCATGGATCTGCCGCAACAAATCGGCTTGATGCGCGAAGCGACCAAAGGCAAAAACGGCGCGGACCGTATCCACGCCCATCCAGCCAACCTGCTTGATCCTGAAATTCCGTTCCCAACCGGTTTTGACGCGATCTGGATGAGCCAATTCCTAGACTGTTTTACCGAAGAACAAGCCACCAGCATTCTTCAACGCGCCGCTGCATCCATGAGCGAAAACACCAGCCTCTACATCATGGAGCCTTTCTGGGACAGACAACGCTACGAAACCGCCGCCTACTGTCTGACTATGACCAGCCTGTATTTCACTGCCATGGCCAACGGCAACAGCAAAATCTTCCACTCTGAAGACCTGATTCGTTGCGTTGAAAAAGCCGGATTGAAAGTAGCGGAAGTTTCAGACGGCATCGGCCGCGGCCACAGCATTTTGCGCTGCGTTAAGGCCGTCTGAACATTATCTTTTAAACCCTAAAAAGAAACCGACCCCAACAACCATTTCGGCTATCAGGGTCGGTTTGTTTTAGGTATCAGCCTTAAAACATCAACCGCGCAACATCCATACTGCGCACACTAAAGCAATCGCCACCAACAAAGCGGCAAACAGTTGTCCCATTCCAGCCAATTTAGGCTGCTTGGCATCGATGGTTTTAAAGCCACTCACCATCGGCGTAATCAAATCCTGTTTTTTCACAAAGCGATACAGCAAAACGGCCGCAATATGTACGCTCGCCAAAACAGCTAAGACATTAAAGAAATTGACATGGATTTTTCGCGCCAGCGTACCGGCGTGTTCGCTGACCAAATGATTCAAAAAGCCGGAATTGGTAAACGTATTTTCATCGGCGGCAAATAAGCCTGTGGCCGTCTGAAAAACCAAGGCAGCCAATAAAGCGATGACCATCAGCGCGCCCAAAGGATTGTGGCCGACCAATTCGTCTTCAGACATTTGGCCTTGCGTATAGCGGCGGATTTCGGAAAACGGGCGCACAAAACGGCTGAACTTTGCCGTATCGCTACCCCAAATCCCCCAACACAAGCGGAAAACCACCAAAGCCAGCATCAACAAGCCGCCGCGCAAGTGCCATACCAGCATATCGCCGCCTTGGGTTGCGCTGTACCACATGAATCCCATCAATAACACCAAGAGCCAATGGAACAGGCGCGTAGGAGCGTCCCAAACTTTTATTTTTTGCTTCATTACCTTTTACTTTCTGATTTAAAATTAAATTTCTTATCTTGGAAGGTTATGCCATGCAGCCCATCTATACGCTTCCCGAATCGCTTCAAGCCTTTCAGACGGCCTTAGCATTTCCCGACGTATTCCGCCCCCGCGCCCAAGAATCGCACAAAGGCACATACGGCACGCTTGCCATTATCGGCGGTGCAACGGGAATGAGCGGCGCGGTGGTTTTGGCAGCCACAGCCGCGATGTATCAAGGGTGTGGCAAAGTTTGGGCAGGCTTCAACCAAGCCACGCTGCCTTTTGCCATTATTCCGGAACGCCCTGAAATTATGCTCGCCACTGCGACCCAGCTGATGGAACGCAACGATATCAGCGCACGCGTAATCGGCTGCGGCTTTGGTTTGGACGGATTATCAGAGCAGCTGCTGCCCCAAATCCTGTCTACACACCATGACCAACCTTTATTGCTCGATGCGGATGCTTTGACACTGCTTGCCCGCTCTTCCGAATTGGCAGAACGCCTCAAATCGTACAAACATATCGTCCTGACACCTCATCCGGCCGAAGCCGCTCGCTTACTCGGCACCGATACCCAATCAGTTCAAGCCGACAGGCAAAAAGCCGTGACCGAAATCAGCCGTAAATATGGCGCGACCGTTGTGTTAAAAGGCCACTATACATTGGTGGCAACGGCAGACGGCATGGTCTATACCAACACCAGCGGCAATGCCGGTTTGGCCACCGCAGGCAGCGGCGATGTCTTGAGCGGCATCATCGGCAGTCTGCTGGCACAAGGCATTCCGACATTCCAAGCCGCCTGCGCCGGCGTATGGCTGCATGGTGCGGCGGCCGATGTCATCAAACACAGCGGCCAAATCGAAACCGGCATGCTTGCCGGAGAAATCGCACCTGCCGCCCGATGGATGCGCAATATTTTATCAAAAGAATAATGCCGTCTATATAGCAAATACAAATCACAGGCCGTCTGAAAATCAATTCTTATCTTCAGACGGCCTTATTTATTTTAAGCCATTTTGCAAATTAAGGTTAAGGCGTGTATCCTTGGTTTCTCTTAAACAACTTCACAACATATCATCATGAATACCCTCAACAAAATCAGTAATTTTATCGGAAAGACCTTTTCCCTCTGGGCCGCGCTCTTTGCCGGCATCGCTTTTTTCGCTCCTGACACCTTCAAATGGGTCGGCCCTTACATTCCTTGGCTACTGGGCGTCATCATGTTCGGCATGGGCTTGACCCTCAAACCCTCCGACTTTGACATTTTATTCAAACATCCCAAAGCCGTCATTATCGGCGTGATTGCCCAATTCGCCATCATGCCTGCGACTGCCTATCTGCTGGCGAAACTGTTGAACCTGCCTGTCGAAATCGCGGTCGGTGTGATTTTGGTCGGTTGCTGTCCGGGCGGCACGGCCTCCAATGTAATAACCTATTTGGCGCGCGGCAATGTGGCTTTGTCGGTTGCCGTTACTTCGGTTTCCACCCTGCTTTCCCCATTGCTGACCCCTGCCATCTTCCTGATGCTTGCCGGTGAAATGCTGGAAATCCAAGCGGGCGGCATGTTGATGTCCATTGTCAAAATGGTTTTGCTCCCCATCATTTTGGGCTTGATTGTCCATAAAGTCTTGGGCAACAAAACTGAAAAACTGACCGACGCGCTGCCGCTGGTTTCCGTTGCCGCCATCGTACTGATTATCGGCGCGGTAGTCGGCGCCAGCAAAGGCAAGATTATTGAAAGCGGCCTGCTGATTTTCGCGGTTGTCGTACTCCACAACGGCATCGGCTATCTGCTCGGCTTCTTTGCCGCCAAATGGACCGGCCTGCCTTATGATGCACAAAAAACGCTGGCTATTGAAGTTGGTATGCAAAACTCAGGCTTGGGCGCCGCGCTTGCCGCCGCACACTTTGCCGCCGCGCCGGTTGTTGCCGTTCCCAGCGCATTGTTCAGCGTGTGGCACAATATCTCCGGCTCGCTTCTGGCAACTTATTGGGCAGCCAAAGCCGATAAATAAAGAATCCTAAACGTCTTTAATCATAAGGCCGTCTGAACAGGAATAAACGAAATCAACGATTTCTGCCTTACCTGTTCAGACGGCCTTTATTTTGAAATCAAGCAGGATTATTGTTTCACTGCTTCGATTTGGATATTGATGTTAACTTTTTTGCTCATACCTGCGCTTACCAAATAATCCAAACCCCATTTGGTACGGTCGATGGTGGTGCTGAAGTCGCCGCCGCACACTTCAGCTTTTGCCATCGGGCTTTGGTAGCAGTTGAATTTGTCGGCTTTGAGTTTTACCGGCGCAGTTTTGCCGTTCATGGTCAGGTTGCCGTCAACGGAAAGCAGTTTTTTGCCGTTGAAATTGAATTTGGTGGATACAAAACGGATTTCAGGGTATTTGTCTGCATTGAAAATATCGGCAGATTTTAAGTGTTGGGTAAAGTGGTCCGAACCGGTTTGCAGTTTGGATAAAGGCAATACGATATCGATAGAGCCTTGGCGTTTGGCACGGTCAAATTCCAAATTGCCGGTCAAACCATAAATACCGCCGACGTTGGTGCTGGTGTTGAAATGGTCGATGGCAAAGCGGGCATTAGCGTGAAATTCGTCCACTTTATAAACAGCGGCAGACGCAGCAGAAGCCAACATGGCCGAACACAATGCAAACATGATTTTTTTCATCGTCTTATCCTTAGAAATGTGAGAAGTCCCCTATCATATCACTTTTTGATGCCAACATCTTTTGCAACTGGGAAAGACAGCGTTTCATCTTAAGAAAACTTCAGGCCGTCTGAAAGAATGAACAGCAAATTCAGGTGAAGCAAATACAGTTTAGTTTTATTACAAAATAGCGTGCTTCATCGCTCGTAATTGGTATAAAATACCGAGTTATTTCTACAACGGGCCGCCAACCAAACAGCCTATTTCAGACGGCCTCAGCATAAAATAAAGGAACAAAAATGCCTGAATACCGCTCCAAAACCTCTACCCACGGCCGCAATATGGCAGGCGCGCGCGCATTGTGGCGTGCGACCGGCGTAATGGAAACCGACTTCGGCAAACCGATTATCGCCATTGCCAACTCCTTCACCCAATTCGTCCCGGGCCATGTACACCTGCACAATATGGGTCAACTGGTTGCCCGTGAAATCGAAAAAGCCGGCGGCATTGCCAAAGAATTCAACACCATCGCCATTGACGACGGTATCGCCATGGGCCACAGCGGTATGCTCTACTCCCTACCCAGCCGCGACCTGATTGCCGACTCCATCGAATACATGGTCAACGCCCACTGCGCCGACGCGCTGGTCTGCATTTCCAACTGCGACAAAATCACCCCGGGCATGCTGATTGCCGCCATGCGCCTGAACATTCCGACCATCTTCGTTTCCGGCGGCCCGATGGAAGCCGGTAAAGTTATCGGCGTGGCCAATATTCAACCAGAACGCCGTCTGGACTTGATTGATGCCATGATCGAATCGGCAGATGACAATATCACCGACAAACAAGTCGAAGAAGTCGAACAAAACGCCTGCCCGACTTGCGGCTCCTGCTCCGGCATGTTTACCGCCAACTCCATGAACTGCCTGACCGAAGCACTCGGCCTTTCCCTGCCGGGTAACGGTTCATACTTGGCGACCCACGCAGGCCGTAAAGAATTGTTCCTCGAAGCCGGCCGCATGATTGTCGAAATCACCAAACGCTACTACGAGCAAGACGACGAAACCGTATTGCCGCGCAGTATTGCCACTAAAAAAGCGTTTGAAAACGCCATGACCATGGACATCGCCATGGGCGGCTCCACCAACACCATCCTGCATTTGCTCGCCGTCGCCAACGAAGCGGGCGTGGATTTCAAAATGGCCGACATCGACCGCCTGAGCCGCGTCGTGCCCTGCATCTGCAAAACCGCGCCCAACAACCACGACTACTACATGGAAGACGTGCATCGCGCGGGCGGCATCTTCGCCATCCTGAAAGAACTGGACAAAGCGGGCAAACTGCACACCGACGTGTACACCATCCACGCGCCGACGCTGAAAGATGCGATTGAACAATGGGACGTGACCAATCCCGAAAACACCCATGCCATCGAACGTTTCAAAGCCGCGCCCGGCGGCGTGCGCACCACACAAGCGTTCTCGCAAAACCGCATGTGGAAAACCCTCGACCTCGACCGCGAAAAAGGCTGTATCCGCAACGTCGAACACGCCTACTCGCAAGACGGCGGTTTGGCGGTCTTGTTCGGCAACATCGCCGAGCGCGGCTGCGTGGTAAAAACCGCAGGCGTGGACGAGAGCATCCTCAAATTCACCGGCCGCTCCCGCGTGTTTGAAAGCCAGGAAGCCGCAGTCGAAGGCATTTTGGGCAATCAAATCGTCGCCGGCGACATCGTCATCATCCGCTACGAAGGCCCGAAAGGCGGCCCCGGTATGCAAGAAATGCTGTACCCGACTTCTTACCTGAAATCCAAAGGTTTGGGCAAAGCCTGCGCCCTCCTGACCGACGGCCGTTTCTCCGGCGGTACTTCCGGCCTGTCCATCGGCCACGCTTCTCCTGAAGCGGCAGAAGGCGGCGCAATCGGTTTGGTACACGAAGGCGACACCATCGAAATCGACATTCCAAACCGCAGCATCCACCTTGTCATTTCCGATGAAGAGCTTGCCGCACGCCGTGCCGAAATGGAAGCACGCGGCAGCAAAGCGTGGAAACCGGAAAACCGCGACCGCTACGTCTCCGCAGCCCTGCGTGCCTATGGCGCGATGGCGACTTCCGCCGACAAAGGCGCAGTACGCGACGTATCGCAAATCGAACGTTAATTAACCTGACTTTTAAGGCCGTCTGAACGCTTTCAAGTGTTTCAGACGGCCTTCATTCAAACGGACAAATATGGACAAATTCATTTTTAGCGATGATCGGCATGGCCATCGCCCTGTTGATTATTATTGGCGGCGGATTTATCGCTGTCGAATATTTCAAATCCCATCCTGAAGCATTCCAAGTCAAGCCGCTATCAAAAATAATCATTTAACGGCATGAGTTTCAAGGGAAAAAGAGCCGTAGCTCAAGGCCGTCTGAACGCAGTACATATAATGAAACATATTCTTTACTGGCTGGGTGGTTTTGCCATCGCCCTCGGCATATTCCAATACTACGAAACCCATCGCTATTCCGAAGACCAGCTCATCTACGCCCAACCGCCGCAAAATCGTTCTACCGTTGCCGATTTTGACGCCTTGGCGTATTTAAACTTCCTCCGCGCCTCAGCCAATTTGCCCGCACTGGCGCACTCAGCCACACTCGAACGTGCCGCACGCAATCATGCCCGCTATCTGCTGCAAAACCCTGACGACGGCCATGACGAACACAATACGCGCAATCCCTTTTATACAGGCCCACGCCCATCAGACCGCACGCGCAAAGCCGGTTATGCTTATAAAGGCGTGCACGAAAACGTCAGTACCGGCCAGCATCCGCCAAACGAAAAAATCAACGACCATCTACCTGCCCAACATCAGCTGGACAACCTAATGACGGCGATTTACCACCGCCTCTCCTTGCTCGATCAAAATATCGACGAAGCCGGAGCGGCATTTGAATCGCAAAGGCAAACAAATCGCGCTGAGCATCAATCAGGGCGACAGCAGATTCAACAGCCTCTGCCAGAAAAACCGCCCACTATCCGACCTCAGCCGCTCGTTTTATCAAGATGCCTGTCATGGCCATGCCATTGTTTATGCGGATGAAATTTCCAACCGCAATCTCCGGCCTTACATCACCTATCCGCAAGGCAATTTCGCTTCGCCGGTTTTCCATGGCGAACGTCCCGACCCTATGCCGCATTATGAAATGACCGGCAATCCGGTCAGCATCGCGTTCTCAGAACAATCGCCTCCGGTCAAAATGCGTTCGTTCAAACTGTATCGGGACACAAAAGAAATCAGAGATGTCAAAATCTTAGATAAAAATAATGACCCAAACCGCCTCCTGACCGAACGCCAATTTGCGTTGTTTCCTTTACAGCCATTGGAATACGACACCGACTACCGTGCCGTGTTCGAATACCGTCAAAACGGAAAAGACAGAACGGCCGAATGGACATTCAGCACGCAAAAACCCGATTACCCTTACTTCATCGTCAAAGGCGGCGAAACGCTGGCCATCGAATCCGGACAAAAATATTTTATCCATTGGCAGGATTTTTGGTGCTTGAAGCAATGTGAACGCTACAACTACCGAACGAACCGCGACACTCAAATCGACATTATCGAGCGGCAGGCCGGCGGCATCATTATCCGTGTCAACGGAAGCAAAGGTAGCAGCATCCGCTTAATGCCCGAAGGCGAAGACAGGCGCGCCATTACACTTTATTTATGGAAATAAAGCCGTTTTCAGACGGCATGAAGCACCAAAAAGCTGATAAAATACCGCCTCACCACCCTACGGCAAGCTATCCAACATGACCAAACATCCGCAAACAGCAGCCAATACCCGCTATGCCTTTGCCAGCATTGCCGCCATGTTGGCCGCGTATTTTTACTGTTCGTTGCCGTGATGTTGCTGCCTTTGGGGCTGACGGCGGACACCCAAGTGAGCCTGATACGGTTTTCACTCTACGCAATCGTGCTGTTTGCCGTACTTGGCGGTATTTTTTCTGTACGCGTTGCCTATTTGCGTAAAAAGAACGGAGCATGACATGACCCAAGCCGATAAAATTCCACAAGAAATCCGCCTCCAGCAAGAGCGGCGCGTACTGACTTTGGTCTATATTGACGGTGCCAAGAGCCTTCCTGCCGAATACCTGCGCGTGTATTCGCCCAGCGCGGAAGTGCGCGGACACGGCCCAGGTCAAGATGTTTTGCAAACAGGCAAAGCCGAAGTCAGCATTACCGATTTAGACCCCGTCGGCCAATACGCATTGAAAATTACTTTTTTTCAGACGGCCACGACAGCGGCCTTTACGACTGGGACTATCTCTACCGACTGGCACACAATCAAGACGCGCTTTGGCAAGACTATCTCGACCGCCTCGAAAAAGCCGGCGCGTCCAGAACGCCAAGTGCCGAAGATTTAAAACCGAAACACACACATTCCTGCGGTAGTGGCGGTTGCGGCGGAAAGGCCGTCTGAAACAAGGCGAAACCGTAACATTGGACGACGGCGAGATCATTGACGGCAAAGCATCCCTCTCCCCACCCAAAAAAAGGATGGGTAGCGGCCATCTTCGGCGATACCAAAGCCTGCCTTCAGGCAGTGCACGCCGCACAAAACGCAGACATTTTTGGTGCATGAAGCAACCTTTGCCGCAGGCAATGAAGAGACAGCGGAACGAGTGTTCCATTCAACCGTGCCCGATGCCGCCAAGCTGGCCTTGCAAGCCAATGTGAAACAACTTTACCTGACCCACATCAGCGCACGTTATACCAAAGAAGGGCAACACCTGATGCTGGAGCGGCAGGCACAAACTATATTTCCCGCGTCGAAAGTGGTTGGCGATTTCGACGTATTCGATATCTGAATCCGTATTATTTTAAGAAGGCAGACACTATGAGCGACCACAAAACCCATTTCGGCTTCACGACTGTTGACGAAGACGAAAAAGCAGGCAAAGTTGCCGAAGTCTTCCACTCCGTGGCAAAAAACTACGACATTATGAATGACGTAATGTCTGGCGGTCTGCACCGTGTTTGGAAACATTTCACCATCAATACCGCGCGCCTGAAAAAAGGCGACAAAGTATTGGATATCGCCGGAGGTACAGGCGATTTGTCCCGAGGCTGGGCGAAACGTGTGGGCAAAGAAGGCGAAGTTTGGCTGACAGACATCAACTCCTCCATGCTGACCGTCGGCCGCGACCGCCTGCTCAACGAAGGCATGATTCTGCCCGTATCGTTGGCAGATGCTGAAAAATTGCCATTCCCCGACAACTATTTCAATCTGGTTTCCGTCGCATTCGGCCTGCGCAACATGACGCACAAAGATGCCGCGCTGAAAGAAATGTACCGCGTATTGAAACCGGGCGGCACCCTGCTGGTGTTGGAATTCTCCAAAGTGTACAAACCTTTGGAAGGCGTGTACGACCTCTACTCTTTCAAACTGTTGCCGATTATGGGCAAACTGATTGCCAAAGATGCCGACAGCTACCAATACCTCGCTGAGTCCATCCGTATGCACCCCGACCAAGAAACTTTGAAACAAATGATGCTGGATGCAGGCTTCGACAGCGTGGATTACCACAACATGAGCGCAGGCATCGTTGCCCTGCATAAAGGCGTGAAATTCTAAGGCCGTCTGAAACAAACACAAAGGGCGTGATTGATAGACACGCCCTTTGTTTTTAAACCTTCCAAGCCAATCTGACACAAACCAAAAGGCCGTCTGAACAGCCGTAAAACGAAATCAAGCATTTCGGTTACACCATTCAGACGGCCTGAATATGATTCAAATCAGCTTATTTTTCCTGCTTTCACGCTTTGCCATTGGCGGACCATAAATTTCAACGCCGCAGGTTGAATAGGCACCATGATAAAGCTGTTTTTTTCAAATCTTCATCAGTCGGGAAAAATCGTATTGTCGTTTCTAAACTCTTCATCCATCAGCTCCTGAGCTGGTTTGCTGGACGGCGCATAAGTAACAAAATTGCCGTTTTTTTCGCCGCAACTTCAGGATCTAAGAAATCATTGATATACGCATGGGCATTGGCCACGTGTTTGGCATCTTTCGGAATCACAAACGAATCCACCCAAATTCCCACGCCTTCTTTCGGCATCATCACACGGATTTTTTCCTTGCCGCCCGCTTCTTCGGCACGACGTTTGGCAATGTTCAAATCGCCGCCAAAACCAATTGTTACGCAAGTATCGCCGCGCGCCAAATCATCGATAAAACCGGACGAGGTAAAACGCTTGATGTACGGACGGTTTTTCTTCAAGACTTCCGTAGCCGCCTTAATATCCACCGTTTCACTGCTGTTTGGATTTTTACCCATATAATTCAATACCATAGGATAAATCTCTGCCGCGCTGTCCAAATAGCTGATGCCGCATTGCTTGAGTTTGGACGTGTATTCGGGGTTAAACACCAAATCCCATTGATTGTCCGGCAGTTTGTCCGTACCCAAAGCCTTTTTCACACGCTCGGTATTGATGGCAAAAGTGTTAGTCCCCCAATAAAACGGAACGGCATATTCGTGGTTCGGATCAACGCCTTCCATCAGCTTCATCAACTGAGGATTCAAGTTTTTATAGTTGGGAATCAGGGATTTGTCGATTTTCTGATACGCACCTGCCTTAATCTGCCTACCGACAAACGCATTGGATGGACCCACGATGTCGTAACCCGACTTGCCGGTCAACACCTTGCTCTCCAGCGTTTCATCGCTGTCATATACATCATAAGTTACTGAGATACCGTGTTTTTTCTCAAACGCGGCAACCGTCTCGGGATCGACATATTCCGACCAGTTGTAAATGCTCAATACCTTTTGATTATCGGTTTGCGCCGCCTTGTCGGCAGAAGTTTTGTCCGAGCCGCCGCAGCCGGCCAATGCCAGCGCAGTCAGTACGATGAGGGGCAGATGTTTGGCCATTATCATTCCTTGCGTATCCGGTTGAAAAGAGAAAGGCATTATAAAGCAGGCAAGCCGGGGCGGATAGGCTTCATTGCTAAAAGATATCGACCCGCTTGAAGCCGTCTGAAAGACAGCTTGCCGCCAACTTAAAACCTTTCTGCCGATAGCTTGAAATATGGTTTTGCGGTAAGATAACGCCCATTCGTTTTTAATCTCAACGTGCCGTCCGGGCCGTCTGAAATCTTTGTACAAAATTTTATCGAGACATTATGAAAACCACCGAACTACGCCAAAAATTCCTGAAATTTTTCGAATCTAAAGGCCACACCATCGTCCGCTCCTCCTCGCTCGTGCCACACGACGACCCAACCCTGCTGTTTACCAACGCAGGTATGAACCAATTTAAAGACGTATTCCTCGGCTTTGACAAACGCCCCTACAACCGCGCCACTACCGCGCAAAAATGCGTACGTGCAGGCGGCAAACACAACGACTTGGAAAACGTAGGCTACACCGCCCGTCACCACACCTTCTTTGAAATGATGGGCAACTTCTCCTTCGGCGACTACTTCAAACGCGATGCCATCCACTTCGCTTGGGAATTCCTGACTTCCCCCCGAATGGTTGAACATCCCTAAAGACAAACTGTTGGCAACCGTTTACGCAGAAGACGACGAAGCCTACAACATCTGGTTGAACGAAATCGGTATGCCTGCCGAACGCATCGTCCGCATCGGCGACAACAAAGGTGCGAAATACGCATCCGACAACTTCTGGCAAATGGGCGACACCGGCCCTTGCGGCCCTTGCTCCGAAATTTTCTACGACCACGGCGAAGAAATCTGGGGCGGCATTCCGGGCAGCCCTGAAGAAGACGGCGACCGCTGGATTGAAATTTGGAACTGCGTATTTATGCAGTTCAACCGCGACGAACAAGGCAATATGAATCCACTGCCTAAGCCTTCCGTCGATACCGGCATGGGCTTGGAGCGCATGGCCGCCGTCATGCAGCATGTTCACAGCAACTACGAAATCGACTTGTTCCAAGACCTGCTCAAAGCCGTTGCCCGCGAAACCGGCGCAGCTTTCAGCATGGAAGAACCCAGCCTGAAAGTCATCGCCGACCACATCCGATCCTGCTCCTTCCTGATTGCAGACGGTGTCTTGCCTTCCAACGAAGGCCGCGGCTACGTATTGCGCCGCATCATCCGCCGCGCCGTGCGCCACGGTTACAAACTAGGCCAGAAACAGGCGTTTTTCTACAAACTCGTGCCCGATTTGGTGAAAGAAATGGGCGCCGCGTATCCTGAGTTGAAAGAGAAACAGACACAGATTATGGAAGCCTTGCGCGCGGAAGAAAGCCGCTTCGGCGAAACGCTGGAAAAAGGCATGGGCTTGTTCAACCAAGTGCTCAACGGCATGAAATTCCTGAAACTGGAAAGCTTGTTGCCGCAAGACGGTGTAGGCAAACCTCTGACATTGAAAACCGCAGATGGTGTGGAATTTACCGCCGCTTCCCGTGTTGCTCCGAGCAAAAAGCAAATCGTTATCCGTCCTCGAGTTTCAGGCAGCCTGAACGAAGGCATGTATATCGATTTGCAGGCTGCTTTGGAAACCGCCCATATTCCCGACGCGAAAAAACCGTTTGCCGAAGCCTTGAATACCTACTTGATGGACAACATCGCCAACAGCAAACTCGTTATCGGCGGCGAACACATCTTCAAACTCTACGACACCTACGGTTTCCCCTACGACCTAACCGCCGACATGGCGCGCGAACTGGGCATCGAACTGGACGAAGCAGGCTTCGAGCGTGAGATGGAAGCCCAACGCACACGCGCACGCGCCGCACAAAGCTTCAAAGCCAACGCTCAACTGCCTTACGAAGGTCAGGACACCGAGTTTAAAGGTTATAGCGAACGCCAAACCGAATCCAAAGTCCTCGCCCTCTACAAAAACGGCGAGCAAGTCAACGAATTGAACGAAGGCGACGAAGGTGCCGTCGTTATCGACTTTACCCCGTTCTATGCAGAATCCGGCGGCCAAGTCGGCGACGTCGGCTATATCTTCGCAGGCGAAAACCGCTTTGAAGTACGCGATACCCAAAAAATCAAAGCGGCCGTATTCGGCCAATTCGGCGTACAGACTTCAGGCCGTCTGAAAGTCGGCGACAGCGTTACCGCCAAAGTGGATGACGAAATCCGCAATGCCAATATGCGCAACCACAGCGCGACCCACTTGATGCACAAAGCCCTGCGCGACGTATTGGGCGAACACGTTGAACAAAAAGGCTCTTTGGTTACCGCCGAATCCACCCGTTTCGACATTTCCCATCCTCAAGCGGTCACTGCCGAAGAAATCGCCGAAGTAGAACGCCGAGTCAACGAAGCCATTTTGGCCAACGTTGCCGTCAACGCAGCCATTATGAGCATGGAAGATGCCCAAAAAACCGGCGCGATGATGCTCTTCGGCGAAAAATACGGCGACGAAGTGCGCGTATTGCAAATGGGCGGTTTCTCTACCGAATTGTGCGGCGGTACACACGTTTCACGCACCGGCGACATCGGCCTCTTCAAAATCATCAGCGAAGGCGGTATTGCCGCAGGCGTGCGCCGTATCGAAGCCATCACCGGCCTGAACGCACTCAAATGGGCGCAAGAGCAAGAGCGTTTGGTGAAAGACATTATTGCCGAAACCAAAGCCCAAACCGAAAAAGACGTACTGGCGAAAATCCAAGCAGGTGCGGCACACGCCAAAGCATTGGAAAAAAAGAATTGGCACGCGCCAAAGCCGAACTCGCCGTCCACGCAGGCGCCAAACTCTTGGACGATGCAAAAGACTTAGGCTCAGCCAAACTCGTTGCCGCACAAATCGAAGCCGATGCCGCCGCCCTGCGCGAAATCGTGACCGACTTGACCGGCAAATCAGAACAAGCCATCGTATTGCTCGCCGCAGTCAACGACGGCAAAGTCTCCCTGTGCGCAGGTGTATCCAAAGCCTTGACCGGCAAAGTCAAAGCAGGCGATCTGGTTAAATTTGCAGCCGAACAAGTCGGCGGCAAAGGCGGCGGCCGGCCGGACTTAGCGCAAGCCGGCGGTACGGATGCTGCGAAACTGCCTGAAATGCTGGGAAGCGTGGAAGGTTGGGTTAGTCAGAAATTAGGTTAAATTTAAATCTTAATAAGCCATTTGAATCTTGTTCAAATGGCTTATATTTTGGATTGTTAGAATGAATATTAAAAACAGAGTTACAAAAACTTTTAGAAGAGGATATATCAACTTTAAAAGAAACACTAATTCGTGCAGATGCTCTTCCTCCAAGATATGTACGTAGCATTGCAACTCCTATTGTTCGTCGATGGTTAATTGACAAACAATTAAATATTCTCGCAAAAGAAATAGGTTTAACTATAGAGTTGCCCATCATTGATACAAGTTTGGTATTTGAAAAAAATTGTCAACCTTAGAGAATAAAGTTAATTTTTTTATATGGCTGGTGGAGTTTATTTAGGCGGAGAATTTATTAGCTCTATATGTTATTCATCACAAGAATTTTCTGGTGAGCCAATAATCTATGCTGAACCAAATATAATTTTATGTCCTGCTGAAAAATTGTTAACTTTGAAACGAGTTTTTCCATAATGGAAATACTTTTTAATATGAATCAGATAATTACTTTTTTTATCCAATAAACAAGGGGAGTACATTTTGATAAAAAAATTACGATAAATATAAAACTTGGCAAGTTGCTATAGAAAAAAAGCAGCAAATTTTTTTAAAAACTCGGTAATCCATATAATGAAGATAAATTATCTCTTAGTGAAGAACATGATACTATTTTTAGTAGTTTTACCATTAGAAAAAAAGGATATGAATGGAATTGCCTTGAGGTAGAAGTACTATCCGCTGCTCAATCTTTAGTAAATATCTATTGCAACAAAGTTCGCCTAATAGATGGTCATGTTTGGAAAGAATAAATGAAAAAGCATAGTTGGTAATTTTTAGAATAAACAAGCGTAGTTTGGTGATATCTCGCTAAATCTTCATATAGCCTCTCTAAATATCAAAGGTCGTCTGAAAATTTTTCAGACGACCTTTACTAAGCTATAACTTGCATCTCAATCAACCGCGTGCGTGGCTAGACCACACACCCTACCACTGCGGGCGACGCAAACCTTAAGATTGAGGTGTAGCAAGCCGTAGCCTGCATTCCCACCAACCGCGTGCGTGGCTACGCCACACACCCTACCTGCGGGCGACGCAAACCTTAAGATTAAGGTGTAGGGTGTGTGCAGTACGCACGCACGCGGTTTTTGTTGCTACCGAATGATTCCAAACCATACCGTAATCCAGTCAGAAGCAAACGCAGCTTGGGTCATGTACCAACAAAACTCAATATCAAAGGCCGTCTGAATTTCAGACGGCCTTTCTGTTTTCATTTAAAGCTGATTAATCCTTAAATTTAAGTTTTTGTTCAATCATCTAACATCAATCTTTCTCAACCGTAAAAAACAGTTCTTCCTGTTTCAAAGCATTACCATCTGCATCGGTCAATGCTGCTTCTGCTGCGGAAAACTTGATAACGGCGAGGCTGAAGCTGCCTTGTTCAGTCAGTGCCGTGTTAAGGATAACACCTGCTTCTTCCTCGCCGACTTTGACGGCAATACCGGCGGCTTCCAAAGAATCACCGCTTAATACAGCCAGACCGCGTTTGACTTGGCCTCGGTATTGGGCGCGGGCGATGATTTCTTGGCCTGGGTAGCAACCTTTACGGAAATGGACTGCGCCGATGACGTGTTGGTTGAGCATTTGGGCAACGGCCGTTTCTTTGGTTGCAGCGCAAATCCACGGATAGCCACTGCGGATTTCGTGCAGGTTCCACGCGTTTTTCGGCTCCTGCTTGATATTCGGCTGCATTTTCGGCTGCTGAAATTTTCAGACGACCTGTGTGCGGCAAGACAATTTCTACGGTGTTTGCTTGAATTTGGGCTGGGAAAGACAATTGCGGTTCGACAGCAGGATGAGGTTCTGCATTGTCTGCCAACTCGCCGCTGACTGCTAAATCAGGCATAAGCTCAAAGACGACTTTTGCACGCAAGACAAACATTCTCAGGCGTTTGACGATGGCTTCGGTCAGGTCTTGCGCCATGACCAACAGTAAATCTTCTCCGCGATTGACGACCAGCATATTCGCCAACACACGGCCTTTTAGGCGTATTGTATGTGGCGTAACATGCCCTGTCCGGAAGCTAAATTATTAATATCATTGGATAATTGACCATGAAGAAATGAAGCTCTGTCTTCGCCGCTGACACGGACAACGCCGAAAAAAGGTAGGCGGGTTTGCATAATCGACTCCTTAAATTGTAGATGCTGAATTATCGCCCAAATTGCTGCTTATTATCAAATAAATAAATTCAGGCCGTCTGAATGTTTCAGACGGCCTGTTGTTTGGGTTCAAACAATCAAAATTATTTGATGCTGACTTTGCGGATAATTACGGCTTCGGTTGGAACATCTTGATGGAAGCCGCGTGTCGCTGTTTTTTTACTTTACTGATTTTTACGGACGACGTCCATGCCGGAAGTGACTTTTACCGAAAACGGCATAGCCGTAGCCTTGAGGGGTTTTGCTTTTGAAATTCAAAAAGTCGTTGTCGGCTGTGTTGATAAAGAACTGGCTGGTTGCTGAATTCGGATCGCCGGTGCGCGCCATGGCGATGGTGCCGACATTATTTTTCAAGCCGTTGTATGCTTCATTGGTGATGGCTTTATCGGTGGATTTTTGTACCATATTCTCGGTAAATCCGCCGCCTTGAATCATAAAATTGTCGATAACGCGGTGGAAAATCGTGTTGTCGTAAAAACCTTTTTTGGCATAATTGACAAAGTTTGCCACGGTTTTCGGCGCTTTAACTTCATCCAGTTCCAGTTGGATGTTGCCCATATTGGTTTCAATCACGGCATGGGTAACCGCTTGCGCTTGCACGGAAAGTGAGAGTGCGAGGGCGCACAGGGTCAGTTTGATGGTTTTTGTCATATGTCTTCTCGAATAATGTATTGTGAAAATGGAATATTAACCTTGTTTCGCGTGAAATCCATAAAAAACATGTAAGATTTTTCAAGCAAAAAACATAAGGCAATCAAATCAGGCCGTCTGAAAAGGGATAAAAACCAAATTCTTGCTCTTTATCATTCCCTTTCAGACGGCCTGTTATGACGGTCAAACCGAAATCAGATTAGAAATCCAATTCCGCTTTCAGCCAGTAAGTGCGCGGCATGCCGACGACGGCGAAGCTGCGGTCGTATTGGCCGCGCTGTACCTGCCAGTAGTTTTTGTTGAACAGGTTTTCTACCGAGCTGCTGACGGTCAGTGTGTTTTTGCCGAGCTTGGTTTTGTAGCGCGCGCCTACGTCAACCAAAGTGTAAGATGGGAAGGCATATTGTTTTTGCGTGTCTTGGTAAGACTTGCCGAAGTACGAAACATTGCCGTTCAAGGTCAGACCTTTGACAAACGGTGTATCCCACTCAACGCCTGCTTTGGCAATCACGCGCGGATTGGCGACTTGTACGCCGTTAACCAGCATATCGCGCGAATTCGGATAATTCTTCACGGTCGATTGCAGATACATCAGGCCCAAAGACGGACGCAAAGTATTGTTGAGCAAGTTCGCGTAGGTGTTGAACTCAATACCGCGGCTGCGTTCCATGCCTTGCTCGTCTCCGGCTGAACCGCCCAAGGCTTTATACGCTGCGAAGTCTGTTTTGCTGGTGGTAGAACCGCGCCAGTAGCCCGGACGTTTGATTTGGAACGCATTTAACGTGGTCACGAAATTGCCCCAGTTTTTACGCACGCCCACTTCAAACTGACGGCTGACACGCGGTTTGGACATGGTGGTATTGCCGTCATCGTCGGTTTTGATATCCGCAGGCTCCAAGTCTTCCATATAGTTGCCGTAAACGACCAAGTCAGGTTGTGGTACCCATGCAGCCATCAGCATCGGACTGAAGCGTTTGGCATCCCCGCTTTTACCTTCTTTTTTATCGGTATATTCAACCGCTTGGAAACGACCGCCCAAAGTCAGACGGTATTTGTTGTCGGCAAAGCCCAGTGTGTCGGACAAGGCCAAGCTGTTGACTTTGATATTGGCATCCAAGTTTGCTGAGCTTTCCCAGCCTGTCGCGTAATTAGGAACAAAAGAAGCCAGTTGATTTTCAATATTGCCGTTTGCATCAACCTCAACGCGGCTTTTACCTGCAGCCAAACCACGGACAGTCGCACGCTGACGAATGATACGGTCAAAAGCAGTACTCCAGTTATGCGTTACCGGGCCGGTTTCAAATTCGCCGCGCGCGGATAAATTCATACTCAAAGTACGGAAATATTGGTCGGTCAGACGCGCCGTGCCGGTGTGGTATTGGTCGGCACTTGAGCAGGTTGCAGTCTGGCTGCTTGCCCCATTTTTACCGCATATAGTCGGAGAAATCAGCGTACCGTAATAGCGCGCTTTGTTGTAACCGATACCGCCGGTAATTTGTGCATTTTCAAACGCATCCCATTCAAAGGTCAGCATATTGGTTTGGCCGACGGTATTTTGCCAGTTCCAACTTGGTAGCAAATTCACTTTACCGTCAGGCGCATCAAACAAACGACCATCAGCGTTTTGAATATCCTGCATACGTGCGCGGCCGCCGTTGGTTTTACGTTTTGCGTAGATAGAGTCTAGCGCTACACGCAGTTTTTCGCCGCGATAATCTGCATTCAAAGCAAATTCTTTGTTGTCCTCGCTGTAACCGTGGCGCGGGGTATCGCCGTGGCGCAGTTTGCCGTTGGCGCGCACGCCGAATTCTTTGTTTTCGCCGAAGCGTTGACCCAAGTCGAACGTACCTTGGGCGCGGTTGTTGCTGAACCAGCCCAAACCGATTTTTCGGTTGCCTTCATCGGCGGCTTTTTTGGTTTCGATATTGACGGAACCGGATACCGCGCCTTCAGGGTCCATGCCGTTTACGGCGGTGGACGCGCCTTTAATCAATTGCGCCGAGCCGACTTGCACGCTGGCAGTACCTTGCGTACCATACATGCCTGCCAAACCGTTGACGCTGAATTGGCGCGCATCAAGTTGATAACCGCGGAAATACAGGCCGGTCAAGGTGTTGCTTTCGCCGCCGAACTGCCAAACAGAAGCGTCTTTTTTCGCTACGGCATCCACCAAAGTACGCGCTTCGGTGTTGTTGAGGGCTTGTTCGTCGTAATTGACGACGGTAATCGGCGCGGTAAAGGCGTTGGCTTTACCCAATACGCCCAAGTTCACGCGGTCGCGCAAGTCGCCGTCGCTGGCGATGGAGTAAGAACGAGCGGCTTTGACGCGTTTGGCGTCGGCGCGGACATTGACTTCCTGCAACTGCTGTTGCACAGGAGTTTCGGGTGTCGCTTCATCGGCGGCATAAGAAAATGCGCTCATAATCAAAAGCGGCATCAGGGCTAATTTGCTGTTCATAAAATACCTTCTGGTTTGAAATATTAATAATTCTTATATCGAGTAAAAAATTACAAAGTAATTTGGTTTTGCGATTATATTTGATAAGATTTCCGCTTTCCACAAAAAAACAAATAAGAACCGTTTGTAAACACAAAAAATACAACAGTTCAGAAAACTATTATTACAGTTACCATAGTCAAATAAATTTGCCGTCCTTTCAGACGGCCTTTACATCCTTTCAGAGAACACTCCATGCAAAAATGGCAAATCGAGCTTTATTCCACGCCGTCTTGGCTATTGCAGACCTTATTGATGGTCGCTGCAGCCTCGACGGTCATTCTGTTTTTTGCACGCAACACACGCTTCGGGCGCGAGTTTAGCTATATCCTGCGTCTTTGCCTGACGCCGAAAAGTACCGTCAAAGTTTTGCTGCTGATTACGGCGATGATTACGCTGCTGTTAACCGAAGTACGGCTGAATGTGTTGAGCACCTTTATGTCCAAAGGGCTTTACGATTCGATGCAGGATTTGAACGCCTCCGCGTTTTGGATGTTTGCAGCGATGAACGCAGGCGTGGTGTTGATACGGGCGTTTAACAACGTCGTCAACGACTTTCTCGATCAAGGCTTGGCGATTAAATGGTCGGAGCGGCTCAATGAAGTGTTGACCACGCGCTGGCTTGCCGACAAAAACTACTACCGCCTGCAAATGCGCCGCCATGCGCCGGACAACATCGACCAGCGTATCCAACAAGATGCGCAGGATTTCATCGCCTCGACCATAGAATTTGTGCGCGGCATGGTCAATTCGGTCGTTACCTCGCTGGAATTTGCCGTTGTTTTGTGGGGCTTGGCAGGCATCCTGACCGTGTTCGGCGTCGACATTCCGCACGGCATCGTTTGGTTTGTCTATATGTTTGTGATTTTGGCGACCTTTATCGCCATGTGGATAGGCAACCCGTTGATTCGTTACAACTATGAAAACGAAAAGCTCAACGGCGACTACCGTTACTCCCTCATCCGCGTGCGCGACCACGCCGAAAGCGTGGCGTTTTACAGCGGCGAAAAACACGAACACGACCAACTTTCCGACCGTTTTAAAGCCATTATCCGCAACCGTTGGCGCATTGCGCGACAAAGCGTCTGCCTGAGCGGCTTTAACGATATGTTCACCAACGGCATCAAACTTTTTCCCATTATTTTGCAAGCCCCGCGCCTGTTTGCCGGACAAATCAAAATCGGCGACATCCAGCAGACCGTCCAAGCCTTCGCACGACTGCAAAACGCGCTGTCTTTCTTCCGGATGTTCTACAACAAATTTACCGCATACCGCGCCCGATTGGAGCGTCTGTACGGCTTTTTGCTGAGTACGGAAGAAAAACACACCGCACGACAACCCGACCTTACCGAAGTTTCAGACGGCCTGATCTTAGAAAACGTTGCCCTATACCGCCACAACGGCGAAGTTTTATTAGACGGCATCAACATCAACCTCAAAAACGGCAATTCCCTGCTGATACGCGGCCCAAGCGGTTGCGGCAAAACTTCGTTACTGCGCGCGCTGGCAGGGCTTTGGCCTTTCGGCAGCAGCGGTAAAGTCAGCCATCCGCCACATCAAGACATCCTCTTCCTACCGCAACGCCCGTACACGGCACAAGGCAGCCTGCGAGATGCGATTTGTTATCCCGACATCGACAAACAACATCCCGAGTTAGTCGAAGCCATGAATACTTGTCGATTAGGTTATCTGGTCGATAAATTAGATAAAACCGATGACTGGCAGCACAAACTCTCCCCAGGCGAACTGCAACGCGTCGCCTTCGTCCGCGCCCTGCTCTCGCAGCCCAAAGTCATCCTGCTCGACGAAGCCACCGCCGCCTTGGACGAACCGACCGAAGCCATGCTCTACCGCGCATTGAAGCAAACTGCCCGACAGCATCATCATCAGTATCGGCCACCGCAGCACGCTCAACGAGTTCCATGATTTATGCCTCGATGTCGGTCATGTACAATGCTGAATTAATGGCATATCAAAGGCCGTCTGAAACAGTGAAAAACGAAATCAAACGATTTTGTCATCGCCGTTTCAGACGGCCTTTTCAAACGCCATGGCATGTTTATTTGCTATACTCTGCATTGTGTTAACGTCGTCTAAAAAATATTTATGAAAACCTTGGCCCTTATTCCACATTACAACCATCCGACCACCATCAGCCACGTTGCCCAAACCATGCGCGGCTTCGGTTTAAACGTTTTAATTGTGGACGACGGTTCACGCGAAGAATGCAAACCTATATTGCAGGCTTTGGTTTCAGACGGCATTGATGTCCTTTACCGTCCCATCAACGGCGGCAAAGGCGCAGCGGTCAAAACCGGCTTGGAATACGCTCAAGAATATGGCTATACCCACGTCTTGCAGGTTGATGCAGACGGCCAACACTGCTTGAGCGACACACCCAAACTCCTCGCCGCAGCAGAACAAAACCCCGAATCCGTTGTTTGCGGCTGGCCGCAATACGGCGATGACGCGCCCAAAGCACGGCTTTACGGACGCAAAATTACCGACTTCTGGAATATGCTGCACACTTGGTCATGCGACATCAAAGACGGTATGTGCGGCTTCCGCCTCTATCCGCTTGCACCCGCGCTGTCCGTCGTCCGCGAAGAAACTGTAGGCGACCGCATGGACTTCGATACGGAAATCCTTATCCGCCTCTACTGGCGCGACGTCAAACCGGTTTGGATTAAAACGCCCGTCCAATACGCCGCCGACGGCGTGTCTCACTTCGATGCCTTTGCCGACAATGTCCGCATCAGCAAAATGCACACACGGCTGTTTTTCGGCATGCTGAAACACCGATTGGGTAAAGTTTTCGGAAAGGCCGTCTGAAACCATGACCGACAATAAACAAACCCATTGGGCGGCGCAGCCCGAACGCGGCAGCCGCTTGTTTCTCGCTCTGACCACATTGATGGTGCGCTATCTGCCGGCTTTTTTCATGAGACCGTGCATTTGGTTTGTGGTGCTGTATTTTTATGCAACCGCGCCCAAACCGCGCCGTCATGTCTTACGCTATCAAAACCGTCTTCAGACGGCCTTTCCCCATATCGTCCTGCCGAAACACAGCGTATTCAAACAATTCGTTGCATTTGGCGAAGCAGTTTGCGACCGTTTTGCCGTGTGGCAACGCAAAATCCGTTATGAAGATTTGGTGATTGAAGATCCGGACGATATCTATTCTCAAGTTAAGCGCAACGAACGCGGCCAGATTTTTGCCTGTTCGCACTTGGGGAATACCGAAGTTTGCCGTGCGCTGGTATCGCACCATAAAGATTTCAGACTCAATGTATTGGTGCACAGCAAACACGCACAGGCATTTAACGAGGCATTGCAAAAAGCCGGCGCAGATCATATCCGTCTGATTCAGGTAACAGATTTGGACACCACCCTGATGATGGAATTGAACAGCCGTATCGAGAACGGAGAATGGATTGCCATCGCGGCCGACCGCGTACCTGTACGCGGCGAGAAAACCGCCGACATTAATTTCTTAGGCCATACCGCCCCTATGCCGCAAGGCGCATGGCTGTTGGCTGCGCTTTTAAAAACGCAGGTAAACACGCTGTTTTGCGTTAAACAAAACGGCCGCTATCATTTGAAACTGCGCCGCTTTGCCGATACTTCCAGCTGGAAACGCGGCAACCGCGAGGCTGCCGTCAAAGACGCGATGCAGGGTTTTGCCGACATTTTGGCGCAAGAATGTGCGCAAAAATCCGCTACAATGGTTCAATTTTTTTATGATTTTTTTGGGGCGAAGACGCCGTCTGAAACCATCATACTTACTCTTTTAAACCATGAAAAAACACATCTACTGCCAACACAGCTTTGAAACTGAAGTTCCTTTTTTTGACGTAGATGCCATGCACATCGTGTGGCACGGCAACTATGTCAAATACCTTGAAACCGCACGTTGTGCTTTTCTGTCTTCCATCGGTTACGACTACAACGAAATGGGACGGCAAGGGTACAGCTGGCCGATTGTACAGATGAACCTCAAATACATCCGCCCTGCCCGTTTCGGCCAAAAAATCCGCGTTGATATGGACATTGTCGAAATCGAAAGCTGCCTGCGTATCGATTACACCATTTACGATGCCGAAACCAACGAAAAACTGACCCGCGCTTCGACTACCCAAGCCGCGGTTTCGCTTTCAGACGGCCTGATGCAGTTTCAAACGCCGGACAGCTGGTTGGAAGCAGTAAAAAGACATCCGACATTTAAGGCCGTCTGAAAAATTTCGCGATTAAACAACATATTGCCTGCTTATCAGCATTACCCTTTATAATTTTAAGTTTCCATTTCAGACGGCCTTTATCCTCAATCCACACACAATTATGCTACTAAACCTCAACCGCTTTGCCTTTCCTGTTTTCTTAAAAGAAACCCGCCTGCTTACCGCCCTCGCCCTGCCTATGCTGTTGGCGCAAGTGGCGCAAGTGGGTATTGGTTTTGTCGATACGGTGATGGCCGGTGGCGCAGGTAAGGAAGATTTGGCCGCGGTGGCTTTTGGGCAGCAGCGCGTTTTTCCACGATTTACATTACCTTTATGGGCGTGATGGCGGCGTTGAACCCGATGATTGCCCAGCTGTACGGCGCAGGTAAAACCGAAGAAGTCGGCAAAACAGGAATGCAGGGCATTTGGTTTGGCTTATGTTTGGGCGTATTCGGCATGCTGTTGATGTGGGCGATGATTATGCCTTTCCGTCATTGGCTGACATTGAGCGATTATGTTGAAGACACGATGGCGCAATATATGCTCTTTACCAGCTTGGCAATGCCGGCCGCCATGATACACCGCGCCCTACACGCTTATGCCTCCAGCTTGAACCGCCCACGCGTGATTATGTTGGTCAGCTTTGCGGCATTTGTGTTGAATGTGCCGCTGAACTATGTGTTTGTTTACGGCAAATTCGGTATGCCTGCTTTGGGCGGCGCAGGTTGCGGCGTGGCAACGGCGGCGGTATTTTGGTTCAGCGCATTAGCTTTGTGGCTTTATATCGCCAAAGAAAAATTCTTCCGTCCGTTTGGCTTGACGGCAAAAATCAGCAAACCCGATTTGGCGGCTTTCAAACAGATTTGGAAAATCGGCGCACCCATCGGCTTGTCTTATTTTTTTAGAAGCCAGCGCGTTTTCGTTTATCGTCTTTTTGGTGGCGCCATTCGGCGAGGATTATGTTGCCGCCCAACAAGTCGTCATCAGCCTGTCGGGCATCTTATATATGGTTCCGCAAAGCGTCGGATCGGCAAGCACGGTACGCGTAGGCTTTTTCACTCGGACGACGCGAGTTTTTTTGCGGGCTCGTTATATTTCAGGCGTCTCGCTAGTGTTGGGCTGGGTACTTGCCACTTGTACCGCGCTGCTCTTGGTCATCTTTCGCTTTCAGTTGGCCAGTATGTACACCAACGATGCGGCAGTATTAGGCATTGCCGCAACCATTTTATTTTTTTCGCCTCCCTATTCCAACTGGCAGACGCTACCCAATGTATCGCTTCATATGCGCTGCGCGGCTATAAAGTGACCAAAATGCCAATGTTCATCCATGCCGTCGCTTTCTGGGGGTGTGGACTGTTGCCCGGCTACCTGCTTGCCTATCATGTCGATATGAGTATTTACGGCTTTTGGACCGCGCTGACCGTTTCACTGACGATTGCCGCCATCGCATTGGTATGGTGCTTGGAGCTTTGCAGTAAAGAGATGGTCAAATCGCATCAGGCCGTCTGAAAAATACAAGCAGTCTTTCTCCAATGATTACGCTATTTAATCAACGAATTCCTATTTTAAAGTTAAACCCATGCAACCCATCCAATACCAAACCGACCTTACCCCTTACAACACTTTCGGTCTGAAAGCCCAAGCCCAAGCCTTTATCGCGCTCAAACATGCCGACGAGTTGCGCGACATCATCCGGCTACCCGAGTTCAACCGAGATACTGTTTTATGGCTCGGCGGCGGCAGCAATATCCTTTTGATGGAGGACTACGCCGGTCTGGTTGTGCATATGGAAAACAAGGGAATTCGTGAAATTGAGCGTTCAGACGGCCTGGTTTTATATCGAAGCGCAAGCCGGGAAATTTGGCATGATTTTGTTTTGCATACGGTTGGACTGGGTTTAAGCGGGCTGGAAAACCTCAGCCTGATTCCGGGCACGGTCGGCGCGTCTCCGGTACAAAATATCGGTGCATATGGTGTTGAAGCGAAAGATGTTATCCATAGAGTACGCTGCTTTGATTTGGATACGGAAACCTTTGTTGAGCTTTCCAATGCCGACTGTGTCTTTGCCTACCGTGAAAGCCTGTTCAAACAGGAAGGAAAGAGACGTTATGTGATTGTTTCGGTTGTATTTGCGTTAAAAGAGCATTTTGTGCCGAACTTGGGCTATGGCGATTTGGCGACAGCGGTTGCCGAACTAAGCCAAGGCCGTGAGGCGACGGCCAAAGATGTTTCCGACGCAGTGTGTGCAATCCGCAACAGTAAACTGCCTAATCCTAACGTGCTTGGTAATGTCGGAAGTTTCTTTAAAAACCCAGTTGTCAGCGCTGAAAAAGCGGCCGATTTGTTGCAGCAATACCCCAATATGCCACGCTATCCGCAGCCTGACGGTTCGGTCAAACTCGCGGCCGGCTGGCTGATTGACCAATGCCGTCTGAAAGGCCATCAGATCGGCGGCGCGGCAGTGCATGACAGACAGGCTTTGGTTTTGGTGAATAAAAACAATGCATCCGCGCAAGATGTCCACCAGCTGGCACAATATGTTTGTAATACAGTATTTACTCAATTTCAGGTAGAATTACACGCAGAACCCAACTGGCTGCCTACTTCATACAGCCTATAAAACAAAGGAGTGTATCCCATGCCGCGCATTGCCAAAGTCAACACTTACACACGAATCATCAATGCCAGCCTCGCCTTGTTCAACGAAGAAGGTGAGCGCAATATCAGCACTAACCACATTGCCGCCCACTTGGGCATCAGCCCGGGCAACCTCTACTACCATTTCCGCAACAAAGACGAAATCATCGTCCAATTGTTTAAGCGTTACAGCGAAGCCCTGCTTGCCTATCTTAACGAAGCCGTATTACCGTCCAATGTGGAAGACTCCATCAACTACATGGCCGGTATTTATGATGTGATGTGGGAATACCGTTTCCTTTTCAGCGATGTGAATACCCTGCTTGCCCGCAGTGCCGAATTATTGGGCGAACACAATACCTTTACCCAAGCCAAAGTTTCCCCGCTGTTGGTCAACCTGCTGACCCAGCTCAACGGCCTGAACATCATCAGCGCAGACCAAACCGCCATGAACGACCTTGCCGTCAATATGTGGATGGTGACGAAATACTGGTTCGACTTCGACAGCTCCCTGCGCGGACGCGCCAAGTTGACCGAAGATTCCAAAGTACGGGGCATCAGCCGCACACTCAGCCTATTGCGCCCTTACCTCCTGCCGGAACACCGTGCCGAATTTGACCAAAAATCGGTAGCAACCATTAATTTTTCCATACAAAGGCCGTCTGAAAACGTGGCTTTAACCAAGTTAAAGCGATTTTCAGACGGCCTGTTAGTTTTCGGATGCTTTATTTATGCACCTTCCCGATATTTCCATTCTCGGCCTAGGTTATCTCGGCCTGCCGCTGGCGCAGAAATTTTATGAGCAAGGCAGTCAGGTAGCCGCTATCAAACGCAATCTGACCTCTGACGACATCAATCTACCGATTGAACTCGACATCATCGATTTGAATCAAGACGATATTTTTCACGGTTCGGCCTTGTGGCAAAACCACATCAACAAGCCGACATGGTTTTGCCTGCTTCCGCCTTCGTCATTAAACCATTACGCCGATACCCTGAAAAAATGGATTCAACTTACCGAGCAATCCAAGGTACAACACATCATCTTTACCAGCAGCACCAGCGTGTATGGCGACCAAGCACGCATATGCGATGAAACCACGCCGCCCGATCCGCAAACCGAATCCGCCCGTCAAATCCTTGCAGTCGAGCAAACCTTGCTTGAAAGTGCCGTCCCCCATATCGACATACTGCGACTGGGCGGACTTTATTCTGCTGACCGTCATCCCGTTACCAAGCTGGTTCAAAAAACGCGCATTCAAGGCGGCAATCAACCCGTCAATATTCTTCATAAAGACTTGGCCGTCCAAGTCCTTTTTCAGACGGCCTGCCAAGCTGATGGCAAGCGTATCCGCAATATTGTTGAATCCCGCCACCCAAGCCGGGCTGAATTTTATACTGCCGAAGCGGCCAAACTCGGCCTACCGGCTCCTGATTTCATCATTGATGACAAAAGCAACGGCAAAATTGTAAATACCGTTTGCGCAGACGGGCTAAGCCTGTAAAATTGCGACTCAACCCATTAATCCGTTTCAGACGGCATTTAGAGTAAACCATGTCCGCCCTATTTCCCCTTATCAACCACCTGATACAGCAAAATCCGGAACAACAGCGCGAGCTGTCTGAATTTGCAGGCAGCATCATCTGCATCAACCTGACCGGTTTCAGACTGACCGGACGCATCAGCGAACAAGGTTTTCTTGAAACCGCACACGAAACCGCCGACACCAACATCACATTCCACAACAGCGCCATCCAAAAAATCCTCCAAGGCGGCCAGCCCGGCGTGGGCGACATCAGCCTCGAAGGCGACTTGGTATTGGGCATGTCCGTCCTTCCTATTTTGGGTGGACTGCGCTATTATCCGAGCGAAGATTTGGCGCGTGTATTCGGTCATGTGGCCGCAGAAAGCATCAGCTCGCGCGCCGGCGACATCGGCCGCACCATGAAAAAAATCGGCAAAAGCATTGCCGAGCAAATCAGCGACTTTTCACGCGAACCCGAATCTCCTGTTATCGACCAAGCCACGCTTGCCGAATGGTTGGAAGAAGTAGACAAACTGCGTGACGACGTTGCCCGCCTAAACGAACGCCTCGACCGGCTCGAGCGCGATATCTGGATAGATTAGACACTTAATTTCAGACGGCCTACTACCATGAAAAGCCCATTTAAAAACATCGGTATCGTTACACGTCCCAATACGCCCGAAATTCAAGATACCGTCCACACATTGGTTTCTTTTCTGCGCGAAAACGGCTTCACCATCTATCTGGATGAATTGAGCGTAGAAGAACACTGCGTCTATATCCAAGATTCCGCCTACTGCGAAATCGTAAACAAAGCCCAGCTGGGCAAATATTGCGACCTCGTCGTTGTACTCGGTGGCGACGGTACCTTCCTCTCCGCCGCCCGCGAAGTCGCCCCGCGCGCCGTCCCCATCATCGGCATCAATCAAGGCCACTTGGGCTTTCTTACCCAAATCTCACGCGACACCATGGTTGAGGGCATCCGCCCCGTACTGGAAGGCAAATATCTGCCTGAAGAACGCATCCTCATCGAAGCCAGCATCATTCGTGACGGCGAAACCATCGAACGCGCCCTCGCCCTCAACGACACCGTACTGTCTCGTGGCGGTGCAGGCCAAATGATTGAATTTGAAGTATTTATCAATCAAGAATTTGTCTATACCCAACGTTCGGACGGCCTGATTATTTCCACGCCGACAGGTTCGACCGCCTACGCGCTTGCCGCCGGCGGCCCCATCATGCAGGCCGGTTTGCACGCCTTCACGCTTGTGCCTATCTGTCCGCAATCCATGACCAACCGTCCGATTGCCATCCCCGACACCAGCGTGATTGAAATCCTCATTACCAAAAGCGGCGACGCACGCGCACATTTTGACGGACAATCCCATATCGACGTGCAAAACTTCGACCGCATCATCATCCGCCGCTATCACAATCCCTTGCGCGTCCTCCATCCCACCGATTACCAATACTTCAAAACCCTGCGTCAAAAGCTGCACTGGGGCGAACAATTAATTTAAACAACTTCAATAAATAGGCTTACCATGAAAACCATTTCAAAAACCTTAATCATTGCACTGTGTGCCCTTTCCTCCCTATCCGTCTCCGCGCACGGCATGCACAAAAAGCAAACCTTTATCCTTTGAAGAGTTGCCGAAAATCTGCCAGCAATACTTTACCCGTGCGGATGCGTGTTACCAAAAAGCAGGCGATAAAGCATCGTTCCAACGCGACAACACAAAATACCTGCGCCAAATCCTGCCTGCCGCCGACGTAGGCCAACGTGAACGCATGTGCCAAATTGCCATGGATACATTCGCCGAAAAAACAAAAAACTTGAGCTGCGAATAAAGAACTCTGTCTTAGCTCTAGCAATTTCTGATTTCATAAAAAGGCCGTCTGAAACATTGGATTGTTTCAGACGGCCTTTTTAATATTTATAACTAATTATTAATAGCTAGTCTATACTGAATTTTTACAAATATTTATAAGTGTTGATAATAATCAAAACTAATTAAAATAGACATATTTATTCATGATAATTACCGTAGAAAAGATATATCATAACGTCTTTCGTAATGTGATATCAATAAAGGATAAGCGGTGAAACAACAATTTTTATGTAACAAAAATAAAATGTTATGCGCCATTTTGGCTGTTTTCTCAGGCCAATCATTTGCGGAAGAACTTCCTCAAGTAGATATACCTGAAGTCAAAGTTGTCGGTAATGCGCCTTCAAGTAACTGGCGTTTGCAGCCTGGCGCAAAAGACTATCTAAGAGATGGAGAAGTTTTAACTACAAACGATTTAAAAACAAAACGCGCCGTATCGCTCGGACAGACTGTGGAACAAGTTTCCGGCATTCAAAACAATGCTTATGGCCCCAATACCGGCGTACCGCAAATCCGCAGCTTGAGCGGCTCGCGCGTATATGTCAGTGAAAATGGTTTGGGTATTTCGGATGCCGCTTCTGTCAGCCCCGATTTGCCGCTGATGGTCAATCCGTTCATGGCGGAAAAGATTACTGTTTTAAAAATCATCGGCAGCAGTCTTGTATGGCGGCAATGCGATTGGCGGCGCAGTTGATGTCGATACCGGCGTGATTGCCACAGAGCTGCCTGAAAAAGATTTAAACGGCAAAGTCGAAGTCAGCGGCGGCTACAATACGCCGCGTGTCGCAGCGTTCAAATTAAACGGCAAAGTCGGCAATGTGGCTTGGCATTTGTCGGGGGCAGACACTCATGCCAATGATTACCGTATTCCGGGCGATTCCAAACCGGCCGCCTGTTACGATCATGCCAATATTTATAGTTCTCGCCTGATGTGGGCATGTCAGGTTACGCCCGACATTACCGAAACCTTAAACAAAGGCTATTACCGTTATGTCGCGAAAGACATTCCGGCTTTCATTGAACAATGGAAACGCTATAACGACGGCTCGGAACCTGACGAATCTGAATTGTACAAATTAAATAAACCATCCTGGGGCAATTGGGTAGAAAATCCGCTTTATGACGGCAGTCCAAACTTTAGAAATAAAGTCATCAATGCCATGAAAGACGATATGCCTGTTGAAAAAGGCCGTCTGAAAAACAGCCATCTGAGCAATCAAAACTTTGCTTTCGGCTTGAGCCATATCGGTGAACGCAGCTATGCAGGCGTATCCGTCAGCCGCTTCTTGAGCAAATCCGGTATTGCAGGCTTCGGCTATTACAATTTTGCCGAATCAGGCCACCACCACGGCGGTACCCGCAAAGCACCGGTACGCGAATACGCTTCCGTACGCGCCCAACAAACCCGTTGGCAGGCAGAAGCCATGTACCGTCCATTGACGCCATGGATTGAAAACATCAAATTCCAAGCCGCCTATACGCAAAACCCAACATCCGAATACTTGGGCGACACCAAAATGCAAACTTTGGACAGCAAAACTTTCCAAAGCCGTTTGGAGTTCAACCACAAAGCAGGTTCTTGGTTGAAAGGTACATTGGGCGCAGATTGGAAACAGCGCAGCACCGAATCTTCAGGCATCAACGGCAAACGCACCGGAAACTATGCCTACCTGCCCGATACCGACAGCAAAGAATACGGCATTTTCGCTTTGGAAAACTTCAAGTGGAAAAACTGGAATGCGTCTTTGGGTTGGCGACATGGCGAAGTCCGCCACTCGGTCGACATCGGCGATTACAAACCTGGACGCAACAGCTCGACCGTTAAAGGATTGGAAGAGAGAGGCCGTCTGAAATACAGCTTGAACCACTATCATGCAGGCTTAGGCGTAGATTTGTTTGACTTCTTAAAACTGGGCGCACGATACAGCCGTTCACAACGCGCCCCTGAAGTCAACGAGTTGTATGCAGGTGGCGATCACTATGCCCTGATGGCTTCCGAATCACACTGGGGAGCCGATGTCCTGCGTCCGGAAACAGCAGGCACTTGGGAGGTAAACGGAGAAATCGGTTGGAAAGACGGCCGCTTCCGTGCAAGCTGGTATAAAACCCAATTTAAAGACTATACCTTCCTAGTAGATGCCGCACATGACGGCGGCCAACACCTGCCAACCAAATACTGGCGCTCCGGCGACACCCAGCTTCACGGCGTGGAATTGGAGGTAAACCAATGGTTTGACCTGAATAAATACGGCACATTGGAAGCCCGCCTGTTTGGCGACTTCGTACACAACCGCGCCGATTTGGACGATGAGCGCAACAGCACATTAGGCAATGGCAACCGTGTCCGCAACAACGGCTATTACATGCCCAATATGCCCGTATCCCGCTACGGCGCAGGCCTGACATGGAATAAAGGCAACTGGCAACTGGGCACCAGCCTGACACGCTACCGCCCTGCCAAACATACAGGCCACATGGCTGCCAACTACAAAGAGCCTGTTTTGGGTGGCTATACCATGTGGGATATGTACATGAGCCATACCACCAAACATGGAAAATCGACAGCCGAATGGTTCCTCGATGCACGCAACCTTGCCAACCGTACCGCAAGACCACAAAACTCCATGCTCAAATATATCGCACCATTACCGGGCCGCTCCGTCCGCGCCGGTGTAAGACTGACGTTCTAAGTTGAAAATAAAACAAACCGGATTTCCAGCTGATGGAAATCCGGTTTTCTTTTGATTATTTGATTTTCAGACGGCCTGAGACCTTTGCAAAATTCCCCAAAATCCCCTAAATTCCCACCAAGATATTTAGGGGATTTCTCATGAGCACCTTCTTCCAACAAACCGCACAAGCCATGATTGCCAAACACATCGACCGTTTCCCACTATTGAAGTTGGAGCAGGTAATTGATTGGCAACCGATCGAACAATACCTGAATCGTCAAAGAACCCGTTACCTTAGAGACCACCGCGGCCGTCCCGCCTATCCCCTGTTATCCATGTTCAAAGCCATCCTGCTCGGACAATGGCACAGCCTCTCCGATCCCGAACTCGAACACAGCCTCATCACCCGCATCGACTTCAACCTGTTTTGCCGTTTTGACGAACTGAGCATCCCCGATTACAGCACCTTATGCCGCTACCGCAACTGGCTGGCGCAAGACAACACCTTGTCCGAATTGCTGGAACTGATCAACCGCCAACTGACCGAAAAAGGCTTAAAAGTAGAGAAAGCATCCGCCGCCATCATTGACGCCACCATTATTCAGACCGCCGGCAGCAAACAGCGTCAGGCCATAGAAGTTGATGAGGAAGGACAAGTCAGCGGCCAAACCACACCGAGCAAAGACAAAGATGCCCGTTGGATCAAGAAACGGCCTCTACAAACTTGGGTACAAACAACATACCCGTACCGATGAGGAAGGCTATATCGAGAAACTGCACATTACCCCCGCCAATACCCATGAGTGCAACCACCTGTCACCTTTGTTGGAAGGACTGCCCGAGGGTACGACCGTTTATGCCGACAAAGGCCATGACAGTGAGGAAAACCGGCAACATCTGAAAGAGCATCGACTGCAGGACGGCATTATGCGCAAAGCCCACCGCAAACATCCGCTGTCAGAAGCACAAACCAAACGCAACCGGAATTTGTCGAAGACCCGTTATGTGGTCGAACAGAGCTTTGGTACGTTGCACCGTAAATTCCGCTACGCCCGGGCAGCCTATTTTGGTCTGATTAAAGTGAGTGCGACGATGTGTTTAAACCTGTTGAAAGCGGCTAACAGGCTAAGTGTGTCTGTTGCCGCCTAAAAGGCGGCCAGATGCCTGATTAATCAGGTATCCAAGGGGGATTAAGGGGGGATTTGGGTAGAATCAGTGGATATTTGAAACAAAAACAGCCGAAAACCTGTGTTTAGGTTTCGGTCGTTGGGGGGAAAGGAATTTTGCAAAGGTCTCGGCCTGATTATAAGCCTTTTACCTGTTAAGAAGAGACCACAAAATCCACTATATGCGCTTCACTGTAATCAGGGATTTCCAGCTTTTCTATCATGCGGTGCAACACATCATTCGGCACAGAATGTTCACGGTTACGGTTTTGTGATAGTAATTGCGTGTAAGGCACTTCCAAATAAATGAGATGCACGCGGGCGCCGTAATCGGCAAACATCGGCAGCCATTTGCTGCGCAGGTCGCGGTTAAGATTGGTCGCATTAAAGACAAATGACGTACGGGCTCGCAGGTATTCTTTTGCCTGCTCTTTACCCAAACGCACTGCTTCGGCGGTATGTTTGGAATCTGCGGGATTGAGTTTATGCTCACGGCGAATCTCATCCAGCGACAGCATAGGTAGATGGGCAAGATATTGCCTGATGTAACTGTCTTTACCGCTACCTGCTATGGCGCACATGGCGTACACATCAAAGGTCTGATCATCAAATGGCTGATAATCCGGCATTTCGCTACGGCCGTTAAGATAGAGATAGCGTCCGTAGTCGCTGGCGAACGTACGTGCCTCACCCCAACAAGCATTTCTTCACAGAGTTCACGAAACAAATCAATGCGCAGCAAAATATCCTGTTGGTCGCAACATATACGACCGAGAACATCAGCTTTAGCAAGCATGGCAAGATGTGCAGTGTTGACCTGCAAACTGGCCGCTATGACTGCTCGCTCAGGATTAGGCTTGTTAATCGCCCACAAGGGCAATCCGTGCAAGCGCACGAGTTTGGCGATTGCTTCTCTTACGACAAACGGAGTGGCAAGTTCGGTATACAGTAAAGTACGGGCGGTATGCTCGCCTTTTTTTGCGTGATGCGGCGAGACAATCCGCTCTTTACCGTTTTCTATTTCACGCTTGGTCGTACTGCGTTTTTCTACATCATGCAGCATGGCGGCAGCAAACAAAATATACTGCTCCTGTTCATCAAGCGCTTGAAACTCGGGCAATTGTAAAAGGGCTTCGCACACCATTTTGGTATGCGTAAATACATCGCCTTCGGCATGCCACTCAGGATCTTGCGGAACGTCCTTCATATCGGCAAACCAGCTGAAACGACGTTCTAAGGCTTGCCAATCAGGAAGTTGACCGGGTATGTAATATGGGAATGTCCACATAATTGTCTTTCTTATTATTGGATAATTGGACTTCAGGCCGTCTGAAACTGCCAGCTTTGCCAATGGTATTTGTCGTAATCGATAAGGTGGGCAGGCTTCCAAGTTTTCGTCCAATGAACATCGGTTTTAACGTGTTTGGCTCGTACTAATTTGAAAAGATTGTCGAATTCATTGGATTGAACAGGCAGATTGCCGTTGTTGGTAGCAAAATCAGCGGCATTCCGGATAACGAAACCTTCACTGCACGCTGCTCCTGTGTTCGGATCGTAGCCGCCAAGCTTGCCGGCAGTTTGTACGCTGTCCGTCCACGGCTCTCCCAAATTGGCGGCAAGCCATTGCGCTAAAGCAATATCTTCATTGGCGTATTTTTGAGTGAAATCTGCAAGCGGCTGGACAACGAGGATTTCTGGCACAGTCGGAAAATCAAACAGCTGCGCATAAAATTTAACCTCTTCCCATGAAAGCCAATGTCCGCTACGGCGGACTGCAAACAGGTAAAAATAGCTTTCCAGTTGCGAATAGGCAATCGAATGAATGCCATACATATTCTCGCCAAAAAGTTCGAGGTCGCCTAAATCATCTTTGATTTGCTGCCATCGTTGCAGCAAAGGTTTATCCCACGGATGCTGTGTAGGCGCAGTATGACTACGGGCATAGAGGCCGTGCGCAGCAAAGCAGTTGTTTTGCCCATCTAATTTTTTTCGGTTAAAACCAATTTTGGCAGTGAAGCAAAATATGAAAGAAAGCCGCGCGGCATAAAGCGGTCGTCAGAGGTGGTACCGAGGCTGATGGGCGCGTGCAGGCTGCGGGCGTATTTTTGAGGTTCGGTTGTCGTCATAATATTTTTTCCTTTTTATTTATTTTTTAATTTTCTTTTCAAGTGTTCCCAGCTACTTGTTACATTTTCTCCACCATATTTCCTTGTTTGGAAACCAAAAAGTTGGTCGATTTTTCAAATTTTTCAGTATCGATGATTTCAAATTTATAACCGGCATACACCAGAAAAATCCGTACGTTTCGGGATTTTTGCGCAGGGAATACATCATAAAGCCGGCGATGGTTTCGTAGTTTTTCCGAATTGGGAAACTCTTCAATATCCAGCGCGCGCATGACATCGGTAAGCGGCGTGGCGCCATCTACCAACCATGTGTCTTCAGTGCGGCGGATGATTTGCGGCTCTTCTTCGGTATTAACCAGCTCGCCCATCACAATGCTCATCACATCTTTCAGCGTTACCACGCCGACCACGAGCGCGTATTCGTTTACCACTACGGCAAAGTCTTCGCCGGAAGTCTTGAAGGTCTCCAATACATCATAAAGCGACAGCGTATCGGGAATAAACAAGGCTTTGCGCAACACGCGCTTGTCGGTCAGGCGGACGTCTTTTTCTTTTAAAAACAAAGTCAGCAGCGTATGCGATTCGATATAGCCGATGACGCGTTCCAAGTCGCCGTCGCATACGAGGAATTTATTGTGCGGTTTTTCCGACATCATTTCCAACACGGTATCGCTGTCGTCGTGTTTGTCAAAATAGGCGATATATTCGCGCGTACTCATGGTGGAAGTGACCGTACGCTCCTGCATATCGAAAATATTTTCAATCAGATAGTGCTCTTGCTCTTTCAATACACCAGCCTGCGCACCGGCATCAACGACGGCATAAATATCTTCCGAGGTCAGCTGCTCCTGACGGACGGTTGAGATTTTTGAAGAGTTTGAATATTGCATTTGCCAAACCGTCAAAAAAACCCAGACAAGGGGCTTTAAGATAAAAAAATCAAAAAAACATCATCGGACGGACAATGCGTACCGCCACCGCTTCGGGATGGGTCATCGCCATGCGCTTGGGCATCAGGTCGGCAATTAAAATAAAGCTGCCTGTAACCAGCGAGAAAGTCAGCAAAGAGGCAACTGTGCTGCCCCAACTGCCTGCGTTCTCCAAAAGTTTGCCAAAATACGGACGTATTGCCGCCTCACCGACGATACCGGCAAGAATGGCGACGGCGTTCAAACCAATTTGGACAACGGTAATAAAACTGCCCGGCTGCTGCTGCATATTGATTACGTCAAGCGCACGCGTATCGCCGCCGTCTTTCGCCATGACCTGCAATTTGATTTTGCGTGCCGAAGCAAGCGCGAGTTCGGAACAGGACACAAACGCGCTAATGACAATCAGCAGGCACAATAATAGTAAGGCTTCAAAAATATTCATGAAAAAGTGTGTGTATGGTATAGGTTAAAAAAATATTCAAACAGCAAAGGCCGTCTGAAAAATTCAATTTGATCTTAGATTTGCGTTTATTGGTCAGTGATGCGTGAAGCAAATAATGATATTGAAATAAATTTTACTTAAAAGTAAGTCATATTTTTTTGCAGATAATCTTGCGGAAAACCTCATTATTTATACAGATAAGGCACGACACTTTCCTTCAATAGTTCTATCAACTCTTCATCCATGTATCTGTAATCATCAGGAATATCTAAAACAATCATTTCCTTATATTGCAAAGCACGAGGAAACTGTGCCAGTAGACGGCTCTTATGTTTTTGTTCCATCACAAAAATCTTATCCGCCCATGCGATGTCGTCTATGGAAACAGTATACCGCGCATTGGGGCTTGTGCCTGCGGAACGGGTCTGTACATTCGGATAACGTCGAAATACGGTTTCAGCGGTTGGACTACGCCATTGGTTACGACTACAAATAAAAAGTGCATTCATAAAAATTAAAAAAGGCGGAAAATATCCGCCTTGTAAAAACCATCTCGATTGAATCGAAAATGTATCTTTTGAGTTAGTCAAACCATTCAGCATCAAATTCATGCTGTCTGAACGGATAAATAAAACCTAATTTTTGTGCACGTTTGATTTTATTGCTGCGGAGATATATCAAATCCCACTTTTTTTCAGGTTTATATTTCAAAGGATTTTTGCCATGTACACGATGACTGGGGCGTTGCTCTTGATGTCGTCGCCATGCACGGCTACGACTTTGATCTAAATTGTCCATTATCTGCTTTCTAATTTTGTTTCGGAAATCGGGTTCAGCAGCCGCGATTTTTATGTATTCGATTATTCGGCAAGAAAATAGGGTAACAAAATTATAGCGAAACTGAAGATATAATGCCAATATTAAACAATTTATTAGGCTCAAAATAGCCAAAGGCTGTCTGAAACTTGAGACACATTTACTGTTTTAATCATCCAGCGCATCTTCATCCAAGGATTTCAACCATTTCAGCTTTTCGCCAATTTTGATTTCCAGTCCGCGTGGGACAGGTTGGTAGAAGTCCGGTTCGTCCAATCCCTCGGGCATATAGCTTTCGCCGGCGGCGTAGGCGTTCGGTTCATCGTGGGCGTAGCGGTATTCACGTCCGTAACCCAATTCCTTCATCAACTTGGTCGGGGCGTTGCGCAGGTGGACAGGTACTTCGTCGCTGGCGTTTTCTTTGACGAAGCGGCGCATTTGGTTGTATGCCTTATAGCCTGCATTGGATTTGGCGGCTGCGGCGAGATACAACACGGCTTGCGCCAGCGCGAGTTCGCCTTCGGGCGAGCCTAAGCGCTCATAAGTCGCGGCGGCATCATTGGCAATCGTTAAAGCACGCGGATCGGCCAAGCCGATATCTTCCCATGCCATGCGGACAATGCGGCGGGCGAGATAGCGCAGGTCGGTGCCACCATCAAGCATACGGCAGAACCAATACAATGCCGCGTTAGGATGCGAACCGCGCACGGATTTGTGCAGGGCGGAGATTTGGTTGTAGAAACTCTCGCCGCCTTTGTCAAAACGGCGGATTTGCGCGCCCAAGCTGTCGGCAAGAAATTCAGCGGTTAAGGTTTTCAGACGGCGTGTATCGGCGGCGCGCAAAAGTTGTTCCAGCAGATTCAACAATCTGCGCGCATCGCCGTCGGCGGTATTGACGAGCAGCTCTTGCGCATCGGCTTCAATCGTGAAATCTCGGTATTCGGGCAAAGCCAATACTTTGGCAATCAGTTTCTTGAGGTCGTCTGAAGACAAGGATTGCAAAACATACACCTGCGCGCGGCTCAACAGCGCGGGATTGACTTCAAACGACGGATTTTCCGTAGTCGCACCGATAAAGGTCAGCAAACCGCTTTCGACATGGGGCAAAAACGCGTCCTGCTGCGCCTTGTTGAAGCGGTGGACTTCATCGACAAACAAAATCGTCGCGCGTCCCTGTTGCAAGGCGATTTCGGCTTTGTCGATTGCCTCGCGTATGTCCTTCACGCCGGAAAACACGGCGGAAACAGGCAGAAACTGGGCATTGAAACTTTGCGCCAAAATCCGTGCCAGCGTGGTTTTGCCTACACCCGGCGGCCCCCACAGCAACATAGAATGCGGTTTTTCCTCCCTCAACCGCCACGCGCAAAGGTTTGCCTTCGCCGATTAAGTGCTGCTGCCCAATGACATCGTCTAAAGAATGCGGGCGCAGACGTTCGGCAAGTGGCGCATCGGGTTGGCGGATAAAAAGGTCAGACATGGCAGTTTCCGTGAAAGAGGGTTTTCAGACGACGTGGATTATAGCAGGTCGTCTGAAAACGGACGGATGGCAAAGAGAACAATAAAGACAGGATACATCACAGCCGTCATTCCCGCGCAGGCGGGAATCCGATTGTGAATTTCAGTTGATTGATTTTTACGGATTTTCCTATCCTCAAAGATGGATTCCCGCCTGCGCGGGAATGACGGCATAGGTTTGCCATAACTTACTGGCAGATTTTTTTGTCCGTGTATCCTAGATCAGGATGACCATCCTTGTTTCTTGGTGAATCATGATTACAGCCGCCGTAATTAATCTGGATTGACATATTTTTTGCATTGGATTGTATCGGCAGGATAGGTTGGACATTGAAATTATTTAATCCGGCATTGGATTGGGCGTTAAGGTCATTTTTGAATCTAACGTCGGTTTTAATATCAATTGCAGGATCGTCATGACCGGTATTGTCAGGATTACCGTCGTCAATGCCATCAGTATTGGTACTGATATAACCCTCCGGCATGATTTGCAGGGCTTTTCCGCTGATGACGATGCAGTTTCCCGTAATTTGATTATTTTCATTGCCTGTTTTGTTATCTACAAATCTCGGACAGAAAACCTTGGTGTCTCCGAGATTCCACGCCATATAGCCGTATAGAGCGTTGTTGCGTTGTTCGGGAGTGGTTGAGCAAGGCATTCTCTTTTGTGGTTCTATGTTGTCCTTTTCCTGTTTCTTTTAAAAAGGAAGAGCAGTTGAATTTTTTTCTTTTATTTTTCCTTAAGTCATTTTTATCAATACCGTTGGTTTCTTGAGAGCCATTGTTTTGTTGGAAGTTGTTGTGTAATAAGTACCATGAAGAATTTTGATTAGTTTCAATGAAACGGAAAAAGGATAAAATATTTGTATGATTGCTAAATAATACTCCCCAAAAATATTAGTACTGCTATTATACATGAGCAAAATATACTGAAACTAATACCTTTTTTTGGATCTAATATATCAAAAAGTCCCAAAAAAATAACGTAATCAACATAAAGACCCATGTACATACAATAATCATTATGTCTAACACTATAAATATGTAAAAATGATGTAAACGCAAAAAGGAGAAAAAAAGCAAGCACCTTTTGCTACTCTTTTCTGATTTTGTTTTTAAGCTTAATCCAAATTGATAGGTAAAAAAAGAAAAGAATTGAAAGAAGTAATGACAAGAAACCAAATGGAGTGATAAGAGCTATTAAAGAAGATGGATTGGATAACGTATCGGGGAAAATACTTAAATTATTAATTTTATCTAGATAAATATATGTAACAAATCCTCCAATTATTATTCCTAATACTGCCGAAATACCTAATAATTTGCTAACGGTTTCCAAAATGTCAGTCAGCTTTACTTGCTCTTTGGGTTGCTCAACCATATCAGCTTGTTTTATTTCTGCCTGTTTTGCAGCATCATTGTTTTCTGTGGCATTTTTCATCTGCCTTGTTTGAGTTTTTTTATTTTTTTCTTGGGCACATCCATTCTGCAATCTTTTTAAAAAATTTACATAAGCATGTCGATTCATCTGTATTCTGTACATCGTTTTTTTGATTCAGGCTGTTTATTTTTCAGCGGTATGTTCTGAATGCTTTTGAATACCTTCGTCAGCTATTTTCTCTTGATCGTCTTTAGGGTTTTGCGTGTTTTCATTTGAGTTAGCCATTGATCAATCCTCTATTTTTCCCAAAAAAAAAACGGATTATACCCGACTTTCCCCAATCCCCCATCTCACACCGCTTACGGTATAATACGCGTCTGTTTAAAGACTTTGTGGGGCGTTTCAGACGACCTTGCGGCAAGGGATGGCTATGAATATGAAAAAGATCGTTGCTGTTGCTTCTGTGGCGGCGTTGTTGGGCGGTTGCGCTTATGATTCTGACTCGGCATTCGGCGGCGGTACGGGTATCGGCGGCAGCGTGGTGAAAATGGCGGTCGATCATCAATGCCGTTCGGAATTGAACAAGCGCAATGAGTGGCGTTTGATCGCGCTGACGATGAGCGCGGACAAGCAGCGCGAGTGGGAAGACAAAATCTGCGGCTGCGCGAGCGAGGAAGCGCCGAATCAGGTGTCCGCGCAAGAGTTGATGGATGTTTTGAATCCTTCTTCGCGCGATCGGGCGATTGCGTCGGTAACGGTGAAAACCGTCAATGCTTGTTTCAAGCGTTTGTATAGATAATGTTTTTCAGACGACCTCTGTGTAACGGGGTTGTCTGAAAGTTTATAGTGGATTAAGGTCGAGATAGGGCGGCTGCGGGATGGTTCACAGGCGAGTTTCCTGTTTTGATCGGCAATACTTTTGTTTTTATAGAGAAGAAATCATGAAATATATCAGTACGCGCGGTGCAACCGCACGCAAGCAATTTAGCGAAGTTTTATTGATGGGTTTGGCTCCTGACGGCGGTTTGATGCTGCCTGAGCAATACCCTCAAATCGACCGTGCTACCTTAGACCAATGGCGCACACTCAGCTATCCTGAGCTAGCATTTGAAGTCATAAGCCTGTTTGCCACCGACATCCCTGCTGATGATTTACGCGACATCATCAGCCGCACCTACACCGAAGAAGTATTCGGCACCAAAGCCATTACTCCGGTGCGCACACTTTCAGACGGCATCAAAATCCAAGCCCTGTCCAATGGCCCGACTTTGGCATTCAAAGACATGGCCATGCAATTCTTGGGCAATGCGTTTGAATATGTATTGAACAAAGAAGGCAAAGAACTCAATATCTTGGGTGCCACCAGCGGCGACACCGGCTCTGCCGCCGAATATGCCCTGCGCAGTAAAAAAGGCGTCAATGTCTTCATGCTGTCGCCGGAAGGCAAAATGAGCGCATTCCAACGCGCACAAATGTTCAGCCTGCAAGATGCCAACATCCACAACATCGCCGTTGAAGGCATGTTTGACGACTGCCAAGACATCGTCAAAGCCGTACAAAACGATGCAGAATTCAAAGCCAAATACCACATCGGCACAGTCAACTCCATCAACTGGGGACGTATCGTCTCCCAAGTCGTGTACTACTTTGCCGGTTATTTCAATGCCACTTCGAGCAATGATGAAAAAGTCAGCTTCTGCGTACCAAGCGGCAACTTCGGCAATGTCTGCGCCGGCCATATCGCCCGCCAAATGGGCCTGCCTATCCACCGCTTGATTGTTGCTACCAATGAAAACGACGTATTGGACGAATTTTTCAAAACCGGCGCATACCGCCCGCGCAACAGCGAACACACCCACGTCACTTCCAGCCCGTCTATGGATATTTCCAAAGCCTCCAACTTCGAGCGTTTTTGTGTTCGATCTGATGGACCGCGATGCAGACGAAATCAAAACCTTATGGGCTGAAGTAGGCTCCGGCAAAGGTTTCAATTTGGAATTTATGTTAAACAAAGTACATCAACAATATGGCTTTGTTTCCGGCAAATCGACCCATGCCAACCGCCTTGCCACCATCAAACAGGTTTACGAACAAGACCGTGAATTGATTGATCCGCATACAGCCGATGGCATCAAAGTAGCGCGTGAAGTACGCGAAGCCGGCGAAACCATCGTCTGCCTTGAAACCGCGTTGGCCGCCAAATTTGAAGCCACCATCCATGAGGCGGTCGGCGAAGTTGCCATCCCCCGTCCGGCTGCATTGGAAGGCTTGGAAAACCTGCCGCAGCGCGTGCAAACCGTGCCGAACAGTGCGGATGCGGTAAAAGACATCATCAAACAAACCCTTGCCTGATGTCCCGTGTGGGCGGCATTCCGTCCAAACTTAAGATTGAAAGAAAATGACTTTACCTATACATGAAACCCGTTTTTCCATCCTGCTGGACGAACTGGCGGCAAAACAGGAGGCCGCCATCGCCCCCCACCTGCTAGCCGACGGAACCAAGGTATGGGTACGCAAAGCAGGCAGGCACAATGCGCGATGGCGTTACGCGCTGCTCGGTATGGTTGCCCGATATTTGAAACTGGGGTTGTTGAAGCCGGTCCCTAGCCTCGGAGGTGAGCCTGCCATTGCAACCGAGTCGAAACGCCTGTACGAATTGCGCTCTGCGGGGATAGCCGTTCCCGAATTGCTCGCCGTCCGGAAAAATGCCCTTATGTTCGGCAATTTGGAAGGGGTCCCGCTCGATACGCAAATCCGCAAAGAAGCCGAAGCCGGAAAGGCAGACGCTTGGCTTGCCGGTTTTGGAAGCCATTGCCCATGTGCATGAAAAACGGCAGTTCCTCAGTCAGGCGTTTGCACGGAATATGATGTCGGACGGAAAAAACATCAGCTTTTTGGACTTTGAAGACGACCCTTCCGAAGTCCTGACCATAGCGCAATGCCAAGCCCGCGATTGGCTCTGCTACATTCATTCTACCGCGCTGATATTGAAAAACGGCGGACTGCTGGAAGCGGCAGCGGAAAAATGGGGCAGCGTACTGTCAGCGCAGCCTGCAGAAATACAAAGGCTGATTGCCGCCACCGTCAAACCGATCCTCCCAATACGCGGGCTGGAACACCCCCGCTGGGGACGGGACGCGCTCAGGCTGGCAGCCTCGATTTCTCTGATTTACCTTGCGGATATGCCGCCGTAAGGCACCGCCTATCCCGCTATGCCGTCTGAAAGCCCTTCAAACGGCATATAATCGCTGTGCATCAAGCATTGTCGCAACCATCCGTTTCGTTTAGAATTTTAGCTTTATCCCGAATTGGGCAGATATTTTCATTCTGACACACGTCCCAAATAAACACTTCCCATTTCTTTTACTGACAGGAAACCCAAATGGCAGCATTCAATACCCAGAAAGTCTTGTCCGTACACCACTGGACAGACGCTTACTTCACTTTTACCTGCACCCGTGACGAATCTTTGCGCTTTGAAAACGGCCAATTCGTCATGGTCGGCCTGATGGTAGACGGCAAACCGCTGATGCGCGCATACAGCGTGGCTTCTGCCAACTGGGAAGAGCATCTGGAATTTTTTTCAGCATTAAAGTACAAGACGGCCCATTGACCAGCCGCCTGCAACACCTTAAAGTCGGCGATGATGTCCTTATCAGTAAAAAAACCGACCGGTACTCTGGTTGCCGGCGACCTGAATCCGGGCAAACACCTCTATCTCTTGAGCACTGGTACCGGCATCGCACCTTTCTTGAGCATTACCAAAGACCCTGATGTTTACGAGCAATTCGAAAAAAATCATCTTGGTTCACGGCGTACGTTACAAAAAAAGACTTGGCATACTACGACCGCTTTACCAAAGAATTGCCCGAACACGAATACTTGGGCGACTTGGTTAAAGAAAAACTGATTTACTACCCGATCGTTTCACGCGAAGAATATGTACACCAAGGCCGTCTGACTGATTTAATGCGCAGTGGCAAACTCTTCGAAGACATCGGCCTGCCTAAAATCAATCCGCAAGACGACCGCGCCATGTTGTGCGGCAGCCCTGCCATGTTGAAAGACACCTGCAACGTCTTGGACGAATTCGGCCTGACCGTTTCTCCGAAAACCGGTGTCCGCGGCGACTACCTGATTGAGCGCGCCTTCGTCGATCAATAACGTATCCCCGGCAACAGGCCGTCTGAAACCCTTCTTTCAGACGGCCGCAACCGATATTTGAGAAGTGGGCAACATTATTGCCAAACCCACCAAACCACAGTCGTTCCCAATATAAAATCAAGGCGTTAAAACAATACCGACTCCTTTTGACTTTCAATTGCAAACATTGTAATAACAGATATTTTCGTTTAGAATTGCATGTTTGCTCTAAATTTGGATTGATATGCAGACAACACAAGCCACATCCAACTGGGAGCTATACAAGCGCTTGCTTGGATATTTGAAAAGCTATTGGAAGATGTTTATCGTCTCCGTAGTGGCCATGCTGATTGTCGCCGGTACGATGCCGGCTTTCGGTTACTTGCTCAAACCTTTAATCAATGAAGGTTTTGTCGATAAAAACATGAAAAGCATGTCATGGTTGCCGCTGGCAATTGTGGCGCTGTTTTTCGTTCGCGGCCTGTTCAATTTCATTAACGAATATTGCACGACGTATCTGTCCAGCCACTTGGTACAGCGCTTGCGCGGTGAAATGTTCAACAAAATGATGCACCTGCCGACTTCGTATTTCAGCAGCAATACCGGCGGCCGTCTGATGTCGCGCATTTTAAGCGACGTCAACCAAATTACCGATGCAGGATTTAACGTCATTACCGTGATTGCCAAAGACGGCGTGAGCGTAGTCGGCCTGTTGGGCTTGCTGACTTATCTGAACTGGCGTTTGACTCTGATTACTTTTATTATTTTGCCGGTCGTCGCCGTATGTATCCAAACAGTCAGCAAACGCCTGCGCAAATTGTCTGCCAACAACCAAATTTATCTTGGCCAGCTGATGCAGGTTTTGGGCGAAAGCATTAATGGCGAACGCGTTGTAAAAATCTACGGTGGTCAAGATTATGAAAATCGCCGCTTCAACCGTATTGCCGACGATGTGCGCCGCAACCTGCTCAAACAGGTTTCCGCCAGCTCTGCCGGTACCGGCATTACGCAATTAATGGCTTCGGTTGCTCTGGCTGCGATTATTTACGCAGCCGCCCGCCAAGCCGGACTTTCAGGCTTCAGCGCAGGCGATTTTATGTCGTTTTTGTCCAGCATGATCTTGATGTTTGACCCCATCAAACGCATGACCGGCGTGATGCAATCCCTGCAGCGCGGTTTGGCGGCGGCAGAAAGCGTCTTTACCTTTTTTTGGATCAACCCGAAGAAAGCAACGAAGGCAAACAAACCCTCAGCCCAAACCCTGGCAATATCGAATTTTGCGATGTTGTACACCGTTATCCCGAAACCGAACGCAACAGCTTGAACCACATCAACCTGCTTGTACCACAAGGTAAAGTGACTGCATTAGTCGGCGCATCAGGATGCGGCAAAACCACCCTGGCCAATATGTTGCCGCGCTTCCTTAATCCGGATGAAGGCAAGGTCTTGATTAGCGGCGTCAACATCAATGAATATACACTAGAAAGCCTGCGCAGCCGCATGGCATTCGTCAGCCAAAACGTTGTCTTGTTTAATGGTACGATTGCTGAAAACATTGCCTATGCTCAAGCTGACAAATTCAGTGAAGAAGAAATTATCAATGCTGCAAAAGCCGCGAATGCTTGGGAATTTATCCAAAAAATGCCGCAAGGCTTGCACACTGAAGTTGGCGAAAACGGTTTAAAACTGTCCGGCGGCCAACGTCAACGCCTCGCCATTGCGCGTGCACTTTTTGAAAAAAATGCGCCGATTTTTGATTTTTGGACGAAGCCACCAGCGCATTGGATAATGAATCCGAACGTTTGGTACAAACCGCATTGGAAAAACCTGATGCAAAAACCGTACCACATTGGTGATTGCCCACCGACTTTCGACCATCGAAAAAGCTGACAATATCGTTGTGATGCATGAAGGCAATGTAGTCGAACAAGGCACTCATCATGAATTGATCAGCGCAGGCGGACGCTATTCCGACCTGCACAGCCTCAGCGAAAAAACAGCCAAACCGGCAAGCACGTAGCTGAACACCATATTCCATTCTTTTTATTAACCTCGGCCGCCCCGACCTATCCTTTTCAGACGGCCTTATCCGACAGGAAATATCAATGGCGGCATTCAATACCCAGAAAGTCTTGTCCGTACATCACTGGACCGACGCTTACTTCACTTTTACCTGCACCCGTGACGAATCTTTGCGCTTTGAAAACGGCCAATTCGTCATGGTCGGCCTGATGGTAGACGGCAAACCGCTGATGCGCGCATACAGCGTGGCTTCTGCCAACTGGGAAGAGCATCTGGAATTTTTCAGCATTAAAGTACAAGACGGCCCATTGACCAGCCGCCTGCAACACCTTAAAGTCGGCGACGATGTCCTCATCAGTAAAAAACCGACCGGCACATTGGTTGCCGGCGACCTGAATCCGGGCAAACATCTCTACCTCTTGAGCACCGGTACCGGCATTGCACCTTTCTTGAGCATTACCAAAGATCCTGATGTTTACGAGCAATTCGAAAAATCATCTTGGTTCACGGCGTACGCTACAAAAAAGACTTGGCATACTACGACCGCTTCACCAAAGAATTGCCCGAACACGAATACTTGGGCGACTTGGTTAAAGAAAAACTGATTTACTACCCGATCGTTTCTCGCGAAGAATATGTACACCAAGGCCGTCTGACCGATTTAATGCGCAGTGGCAAACTCTTTGAAGACATCGGCCTGCCTAAAATCAATCCGCAAGACGACCGCGCCATGCTGTGCGGCAGCCCTGCCATGTTGAAAGACACCTGCAACGTCTTGGACGAATTCGGCCTGACCGTTTCTCCAAAAACCGGCGTTCGCGGCGACTACCTGATTGAGCGTGCATTCGTCGATCAATAACGTACGTTAGCAACAGGCCGTCTGAAACCCTTCTTTCAGACGGCCTAAACCTTAATAATTTATCCCACATTATGCCTACTCTACTCATCATCCGTCCGTCCAACCGTCCACAGCAAGATATCCAAACCTGCCATGCAGCCGGTTGGCAGGCTCAGGTATTGAGTCCGATTGAAATAGAGGCGGATCGTTCGGCGCTAAAAAAACTCCCCGAACAATTCAAGCAAGCCGATGTCGTGTTTTGGGTCAGCCCCACCGCTATTGAAACCGCAGCGCCACATCTGAACTTTTCAGACGGCCCCAGAGCACACATTACCGTCGGCCAAACCAGCCAACATACTTGACGCAATTCTCCCCTTATCCCGTCTTCTCTCCCGAAGATGGAAACGACAGCGAAGCCGTCTTGAGAATGCCTATTTGGAAAAACCTGCCGCCTAACGCCCAAGTTCTAATCATTCGAGGCCATGGCGGCCGTGATTTTCTAGCAGACAAACTGACCGAACTGGGTTTCCAAATCGACATCGCCGAAATCTATTTCAGACGGCCACACGCCATCGATTGGCAGAACTTTAAAACCGAAGACATTGCCGCCGCCTACGTCACATCCGGCGAACTTGCACGCGAATTTTTCCATCAGATTCCGCCGCAATTTTCCCGATTCTTCGAATCCTTGCTATACTTTACCCACCATCCGCGCATTGCCGATGCGCTTCGCATCGTCGGTGCCAAACACGTAGAAACCGTCACCTCTTTATCCGCTGCACTTTCATCCATGCCACAAAGGAGCCAAGCAGTGAACCCAGTCGAAGACAATAAAGATACCCAACAAGTTGCCAATACGGCAGCTCCGGCGCCTGAACGTTCTGAAAACACCAGGCCGTCTGAACAAATCAAACCTACCCAACCTCAGCAAGTGGAGGCGAGCATGCCCGAGTCCAACAATCTCCCACAAAACAACGCCCCTGTTATCATCAAACAATCTGGCGGCAAAGCCTTGGCCGCAGGTGCAACCGTCTTGGCACTGCTTAGCTTGGGCGCGAGCGGATTCCTGTTTGTACAGGGTCAAAATGTTTTAAAAAACCAAGAGCTCGAATTCAACCAAAAAATCGACAAAGCTGCGTTGGGCGAATCTGAAAACGCCAGCCTTTTAAAAGACAACCTCAACCGCCAAACCGCTATTCAGTCCGAGTTAGACCGCCTGAACAACGGTCAAAAAAACAATAGCGATCAAATCCTGCAAATGCAGAAAGCTTATCAAGAGCTGCTCAAAGGCCGTATCAACTGGCTGGTCGACGAAGCCGAATCCATGTTGAACACTGCTTCGCAACAATTGATGCTGTCAGGCAACCTCCAAGGCGCGGTCAGCGTATTGGAACACATTGACAGCCGCTTAAGCCGTTTTGAACAGCCTGAGCTTATCCCCATCAAGCAAGCCATCAGCAATGATTTGGCAGCGCTGAAAAACCGTCCTTATGTCGATATTTCCGCCACTGCCTTGCGTATCGACCGTCTGGAAACCGGTATTTCAGGCCTACCTTTGGTTTTGGACGGCGTATTGAAACCAGGTGCCGCGCCTGTCAAAGCCTCCAATTCAGGAACTTGGTGGGAAAACACATGGGAAAAATCCCTCAATGCCCTCAAAGGCTTGGTTGAAGTCCGTCATCTGGACAGCAACGACGCCATGTTGATTTCACCCGATCAAACCTACTTCATCCGTGAAAACCTGCGCCTGCGCCTTTTGGATGCGCGCATTGCCCTGTTGCAACACAACGGCGAAGTGTATCAAAGCGATTTGAACAACGTTGAAGCAACCGTGAAGCAATACTTTGACAGCAAATCCCCTGCTACGCAGTCATGGTTGAAAGAGTTAGCCGAACTCAAAGCCCTTGATGTCCGCATGATTTCAGACGACAGCCTGAAAGCCAGCTTGAGCGCCGTTCGCGCTTATCAAGAAGGTTCGCGTACACAAATAACGACCGAAGAAACTGCACAAACCCAAGCTGCCGAGAAAACCGCTTCCGCTCCGGCCGCAGCTACCGAACAAGCCACAACTGCCGCACCGGCTGCCGCTTCTGCACCTCAATCTCTGGAAGCACCTGCTTTGCCGTCTGAAAACAAAAAAGAACCGGCCGCCGAAGCTGCCAAACCACAAAACCAAACCAAGCCTGCTGCCAAAATTAAAGGAGAGCAAGCATGAAAACTGTCGTTTGGATTGTCATTCTGTTTGCTGCCGCCGTCGGTTTAGCCTTGGCTTCCGGCATTTATACCGGCAACGTGTACGTCGTGGTTGAGCAAACCATGCTGCGTATTAATCTGCATGCCTTTGTTTTAGGCCTGCTGTTGAGCGTATTCGTCTTGTATTTCCTGATTAAATTCGTGTTCGGCCTCTTGAACATTCCGGCGCGTATGCAACGCTTCGGCATTGCCCGCAAAGGCCGTCAGGCTTCTGCCTCTTTGAACAGCGCAGGTCTGGCATATTTTGAAGGCCGTTTTGAAAAAGCCGAACAAGAAGCCGCCAAAGTCTTGCAAAACAAAGAAGCAGGCGACAACCGCACCCTGGCTTTTGATGTTGGGTGCACACGCAGCCGACCAAATGGAAAAACTTCGAATTGCGCGATCGCTACCTGCACGAAATCGAACAGCTGCCACAAAAACAACAGCTTTCCCGTCATCTTTTGCTGGCCGAATCTGCACTGAGCCGCCGTGATTATCCGACTGCCGCACAAAACCTTGAAGCAGCAGCAAAAATCAATAGCAACTTAAGCCGTCTGGTCCGCCTGCAATTACGTTATGCCTTTGATCACGGCGATGCTGCAGATGTCTTGGCAAAAGCAGAAAAACTGGTTAAAGCCGGCGCCATCAACGATTACGAAGCCGAACAGTATCAAAATTGGGCATATCGCCGCCTCTTAAGCGAAGTAACCGATGCACGCAGTCTGAAAGCCTGTTTGAAACAGATTCCCGAAAGTGTGAAGTCTGGCGAATTGTGCGTCGCGATTGCCGAAAAATACGAGCGTTTGGGTTTGTATGCCGATGCAGTCAAATGGGTTAAAACCCATTATCCGCAAACCCGCCAGCCTGAGCTCTTGGAAGCTTTTGTCGAATCCGTGCGTTTCCTAAGCGAGCGCGAGCAACAAAAAGCCATCGACTTGGCAGACTCTTGGCTGCAGGAACAACCCGACAATGCACCGCTGTTGATGTATCTTGGCCAACTGGCTTACGGACGCAAACTTTGGGGCAAAGCCCAAGGCTATCTCGAAGCCAGCATCGCCCTGCAACCCAGCGTATCCGCACATTTAGTCCTAGCGCGCGTGTTTGATGAAACCGACCAACCGCAAAAAGCGCAAGAACAACGCAATCTGGTTTTGGAAAGCGTGGCCGAAGAAGAACATCCGGCAGCCCTTCCTCAGCCAAATTGATGTGCTGATTTCGCACTAAGCGACAATATGGAATCTACAACAAAACCAATCACTTAATCATTTCAGACGGCCTCAATACATATCTAAGGCCGTCTGAACTTTGTCCAACACACCAAATCAGAAAGCCTATTTATCATGACTGCTCTGAAAAACGACACTTTCCTCCGCGCCCTGCTCAAACAACCTGTCGAATACACTCCCATCTGGATGATGCGCCAAGCCGGACGCTATCTGCCTGAATACAAAGCTACGCGCGCGCGCGCAGGCAGCTTTCTCGATTTGTGCAAAAACACCGAGCTGGCAACCGAAGTCACCATCCAGCCTTTAGAACGTTTTGATCTGGACGCAGCAATTCTGTTTTCCGATATTCTGACCGTTCCAGATGCCATGGGTTTGGGCCTGTATTTTGCCGAAGGTGAAGGCCCGAAATTTGAACGCGCCTTTGCAACACGAAGCCGACATTGCAAAACTGCAAGTTCCCGACATGGAAAAACTGCAATACGTCTTTGATGCAGTGACTTCCATCCGTAAAGCACTGGACGGCCGCGTACCACTGATCGGCTTCTCCGGCAGCCCGTTCACACTCGCCTGCTACATGGTTGAAGGCGGCAGCAGCAAAGAATTCCGCACCATCAAAACCATGATGTATTCGCGTCCTGATTTGCTGCATAAAATCCTCGACACCAATGCTCAAGCCGTTACCGCTTATCTCAACGCCCAAATCGATGCCGGCGCACAAGCCGTACAAATTTTCGACACTTGGGGCGGCGTGTTGAGTGATGCCGCATTTAAAGAATTTAGCCTGAAGTACATCCGACAAATCGTTGCCGGACTCAAACGCGAAAGCGAAGGCCGCCGCGTGCCTGTTATCGTATTTGCCAAAGGCGGCGGGTTGTGGCTGGAAAGCATGGCAGAAATCGGCGCAGACGCATTGGGCTTAGACTGGACCTGCAACATCGGCGAAGCCCGCCGTCGCGTCGGCGAACAAGTTGCCCTGCAAGGCAACTTCGACCCGTTTGCCCTCTTCGGCACACCGGAATCTATCCGCACCGAGGTCGCACGCATCCTCGCCGACTACGGCAACGGCAGCGGCCATGTATTCAACCTCGGACACGGCATCAACCAACACGCTGATCTGGAACACGCCAAAATTTTGGTCGATACCGTACACGAATTATCCCGTCAGTATCACGCCTGATTGAGCGCGTAACGTAAAAGGTCGTCTGAAATGGTTTTTCTATTTTCAGACGGCCTCTTAGCTCAAACCTTGAGAACCGCATGTGTGCGTTCCACATACATCCTACTTGTTGAGTTTAGATTTCATATGGGCTACGGATTGCTCATGATTCATGGTTATTCTCCTTTTCTAGTTTGCAACAAGTTGAGGTTATCTAAAACAAGATTTAATTCAGTCATAAGCTTCTCATGATGAAAAATGTAAACATGGTTTTCTATAACTTATTCTATTAATTATGTATTCAATAAACTCAAATCATCATTTGTTGGAATGGTAAGGTGATTTTTCATTATTTCTAAATTCCCCATTAACATATTCTGAGAATGCACATGTTTTTGCAGCAATAAACTAATCTATTAGTCTCGATTTCCTTCCATAAATCAAAACCATAGGTGCCATGGCAAATATTACATTCCATATCTGGTTCTTGAATAATAAATAAATTCTCTAAAAAAATTTTTGTAGCAATTGATAAATATATGGATTATTTCTTTGCATGGAAATATCTATTTCCCAGTTTAAGAGCTTTTTAAATCGTAAAAAAACTAATTAGTGATTTTTATTGGATAATTAGGGATATCTAAAAATTTCTATATTCATAAATATAGAAATATTTGAACGGTGATCTAAAAAAATTCTTTCTCTAAACTAGGATAATCATGTAACCATTTAAGAATTAAAGTTGCGAGTAAGATATGATCTACATTATTACCTATACCCTCTATTTTTTTCTTTTTAAAGAAAGTATTATTTTTTTGCATAATTACTGCCCTTTCACTGGATATGTTGTGATTAAATTTCCCATTTCGTCAGTAAATATCTTAATATATCTAGTTGGTATTCCTCCTTCCTTCAAACTAGTTATACCAATATTCTTACCAGTATCGACTACACGGACAAACTGACCGCCAGGGATGGCTGTTACTGGAGAGGATATCGTATTTCTACTTTGTAAAATAACTTTTAATTCATTTGGAGTTATTGAAAAAATAAAACGGCTATTTTCAACTGGCCTATAAAATGGCCGTCTATTAGAGTTAGCATAGGTAGTGTCGCCGCCGCTCAAGCCGATAAATAAAGGTCGTCTGAAACAGTTTCCTAGTTTTCAGCCAACCTGTATTACGTAATGAGGAGAATATCTTAAATAACCAAGCATCCTCAATCATAATTTAGAGAAATTATTTTTTTCAGAGTCTAATTCTGTTAATATAATTAAATTATTAATTTTATCTATTTTTCCAGTCTGATATTATATCGGTAGATACTGAATTCTCTCTTGTTAATTTTTTTATCTGTAATAATTGCACCCAACTCATGAATAATACAAATTTTTTTGATTCTCTAATAAATAAATAAATATCAAAAAAATATGCCATCTATATTTAGCATATTAACTCTTAAATTTTTGTATAGAAATACAAAAAAACAACTGAATCAAATCCGATAAAAAAATATTTTTTTATCACCAAATATTAATACTTTTTGGGAGAACGCTTATACAGGAAATAGCCAACCCAATACCTATATTGAATTCTTTATAAAAAGAAAAGAATAAAACATCGATAAATTTCCTTTCCTTCCTCTCTTAGAATAATATATTTTTTTGATAGGTATTTAGTAAATAGTCCTCTAACTCTCTTATGGAATTATAAGGATATTTCGTTAATTTCATTATTTGAGACCTTTACAAAATTCCCAAAAATCCCCTAAATTCCCACCAAGATATTTAGGGGATTTCTCATGAGTACCTTCTTCCAACAAATCGCACAGGCCATGATTGCCAAACACATCGATCGTTTCCCACTATTGAAATTAGAGCAGGTCATTGATTGGCAGTCGACCAAGGCAGCAACTGCTTATTCAGTATACACGTTTCCGTTGCTATGTTAACCGTGTTGCACGAGCTGACAACCTTGGGTTCTGAAGCATTCTTCCCCTCGTACTGATCGACCTGCCCACAAGTGCGGCATTGACTGTATTGTTTAGTGGTTTAACACCCCAAAACTGACGAAAAACAAGACCTAAAGGCCGTCTGAAAGCAAAAACACGATTATCGTGTAAATTTGTTTTCAGACGGTTTTTCTATATACTTAATATTTGAAGCTTATCAGCTGACACCTTCAAACTTAAAAACACATCTACTCCCGCTACCGAATATGAATTTTTTAAAAGACATCACCTGGACCGAAATTTTTATCTTCGCCCACACCTGCGCCGCACTCGTCTGTATGCTGCGCGTGTTGTACAAACAAAAAAACATCGGCTCAACCTTTGCCTGGCTGATTATCCTATTCCTTTTCCCCGTATTCGGAACCATCGCCTACATCCTTATCGGCGAGCCTCGTCTCGGCACGGCCCGCGCCAAACGTACCGGCGAAATGAACCGCTTCTACCGCAACTTTGCCGCCACCCATCTAGCCGATATCTATCTCGACATTGCCGACCAAGTCAAATCACGTTACCACGGCATCAGTAAAGTTGCCGAAAAAGGAACGGGGCTGGGTGCAACCAAAGGCAACGCCATGAGCCTGCTCTCGACCACCGATGCCATCATCGACAGCATGCTTGCAGACATACGCGCCGCAACCCATTCCTGCCTGCTGGCCTTTTACATTATCGAGTCCAAAGGCCGCATCGAAGAAATTTTAAATGAAATTCTTGCCGCCGCAGATCGAGGCGTTGACTGCGCCATTCTGGCCGATGCCGTCGGCAGCAGGAGTTTTTTTGAAAGTGACTGGGTAGAGATACTGCGCCAAGCAGGCGTTGAAAGTACATACCTCATTACCCTGTCGGCATCTGGCGTACATTATTCACGCGCACCGATCTTCGCAACCACCGCAAAATCCTCGTTATCGACAGCAAAATCGGTTATACCGGCAGCTTCAACCTCGTCGACCCGCGCTATTTCAAACAAAACTCCGGCGTCGGAGAATGGGTCGATGTCATGATGCGCTGCACAGGGCCTATGGTTTTGGAACTGTCTGCCGTCTTCTTCGCCGACCTCGCCGTCGAAACCGATGAAAACCTCCAAAACGTACAGACATACCTCAACCAAGCCCAAAGCCTGCTGCCCCAAATCCTTCCTGAAAAAATGCAGCAAGGCAATATTGTTGCCCAAATCATTCCATCCGCCCCCGAGCAAGGCAGCTTCGTTATCTACGAAACCATCATCAGCGCCATCTATGCCGCCACCAAACAAATCACGATTACCACCCCCTACTTTGTCCCCGACGAGCCGCTTCTCATGGCATTAACCGTTGCCGCCAAACGCGGTGTCAAAGTGACCCTGATACTGCCTGCCAAAGTCGATTCACTGATGGTGCGCTACGCCTCACGCGCCTACTACCCTATGTTGCTGGAAGCCGGCGTCAAAATCGCCATGTTTGAAGGCGGTCTTCTACATGCCAAAACCATGACCATTGACGAAGACTACTCCCTCTTCGGTACGGTCAACATGGACATGCGCAGCTTCTTCCTCAACCTCGAAATCAGCCTCGCTATCTACGATCGGGACACTACCAAACAAATCTGCCACCTGCAGCGCAACTACCTTAAAAACAGCAGCTATATTGCCATCAAATCATGGCAACAACGCTCCAAACTCCGCGGCCTCGTGGAAAATGCCGTCCGTCTAATGAGCCCTTTGCTGTAAAAAATAAATATTTAGGCCGTCTGAAAGATACTTTTCAGACGGCCTTTTAAATAACACACTGATAGACAAAATTCTTTATTGACAGATATTCAAGCTATCCCATCTCTCCCTCTCGGAAAAGTAAGGCTCACCCCACTTCCCAACCAAAGAATCTTTACTAAATTTAACTAAAAATATAAACTAATTGATTTTTTTATAAAAAAATCCTATTAATTTAAGACTAGAATAAAACAGAATATATTTATTAATATCTATTAAGAATTTGATAATCATTATTATAATAATTAGAATAAACAGTCAATTTTTTTACTTAGGAAAAAAATCATGAATAAGGTCTCCTCTCCTGTATTCCGCCTTAGTATCATTACACTCGCATTATCAACAAGCTTCGCTCATGCCGAAAATTTGCAACCCGCAGAAACTGCTGAGCTGAATGAAATTAAGGTCACCGGTACTGCCGTACCGACTCGTGTAACCCGCAACCAGCTCGACCGCGAAATTTCGACCGATTTAAAACAAGTCATGAAAGACCAAATCGGTATGGATGTCGGTGGCGGCAACGGCGTAGCACAGTTTTACAGCATCCGCGGCGTTGGTGAAGACAAAATTAACCTAGAAGTCGACAACACCAGCCAATCCACAAAAATCTTCCACCACCAAAGCCGCTTCCAGCTTGATCCTGCTTTGGTGAAAAGCATCAACGTCGAAAAAGGCACAGGCGCGGCGAGCGCGGGTTTGGGTGCGGTCGGCGGTACCATCCGCGTAACAACGGTTGACGCAAAAGACCTACTGACTGACGGCAAACCTTTCGGTTTCAAACTGGGCGCAGGCTTGAGCAGCAATAAAGGCTCAACCGGCAGCGCAGCGGTTTACGGCTATCAAAACGGCTTCGATGCCCTGTTTGCAGGCAACTTCCTAAACAACCGTGACTACAAAGACGGCAACGGCAATGTCAACCTCGGCAGTCGTCTGAAACAGCACAGCTACCTCGCCAAACTCGGCTACGATTTCAACGACGACCACGGCATCCGCCTGACCTACCGTCAGGAATACCAAAAAGGCAACCGCACCGACAAAGCCGAGTTCCAAAACGTTGACAGCTACATCGGCGTGGACGGCACTTATCAAAAAGAGCAGACCTACAATCTGGAATACCGTGGCCGCAACGTCGGCTTTATCGACAAAATCGACGCCAATGTCTTCCAAATCAACACCGATGACACCAAACCTCCTAAAGGCGCTCCTTCCCCGAAAGCCCAAGCTTCCGGCACGGCGCAAGGCGGCGTTCCTATCGGTCAGCTTGAACTAAGCAAAATCAAAGCGACCGGCGCGAATCTGAACCTCGCCAGCTCCTTCGGCGACGGACACATGGTGAAATACGGCGTTAACTACCGCCACGAAACCTCCGAGCCGTCCGACAAAGGCGCATGGCTGAAGATTCTCGGCCTGTATGACCGCGACAAAGAGAAAAAAGCCGAATACGGCGTGTACGCGGAAGGCATTTGGAACCTGCACCCCGTCACCCTGACCACCGGCCTGCGTTACGACCATTTCAAATACAACGCCGCCAGCAAACAAAGCGCGTCGCACGGCCAGCTCAACCCCAGCATCGGCGCGATTTGGGACATCAACGACAACTTCTCACTCTTGGCAAACCTCAATCAGACAAGCCGCGCGCCCCGCCTGAACGAAGCCCTGTTGGCTAACGAACGCGCAGGTGCCGCCGCCGATTTGGACAGCAACCTCAAAGCCGAAACCGCCCGCCGTGCCGAAATCGGCTTCAAATGGCGCAACGACAATTTCAACGTCAGCGGCAGCGTGTTCCACCAACGCATCAAAGACCTCATCGTCTATCGTTGGGCAAAAATCAACAACAATACCGCCTCCATCACCGAACGCGGCAAGATTTACAACGGCGGCACGCTCAAAACCTACGGCTACGAACTTGACGCATCCTACCGCTGGGGCGGCCTGACCGCGCGCGCCGGCGTGTCCTACGTCAAACCCCGCCTGAACGGCGAAATGTACTACGGCGAAAGCCCGATTCAAGCAGAAGACCACGAAAGCTCGTTCACCTTCTGGAACACCGGCCGCCAATGGCTGACCGGCCTGTCTTATCAGTTTGAAAACCCCAAACTCGAAATCGGCTGGCGCGGCCGCTACGCCCAAAGCGTGAAATACACCGACGTCGCCCGCGGACAAGGCACGATACACGGCAAGAAAGCCGGTTACGGCGTACACGACATCTACGCCAACTGGCAGCCGCTGAAAAAAGACAACCTGAACGTCAACTTCGCCGTCAACAACATCGGCAACAAGCAATACCGTTCGCACAGCCAACGCTTCCCCGACGGCAACGGACGCGTGCCCTTCTACGAACGCGGCCGCGAGTTTGCCTTGGGTGTGAACTATCGTTTCTGATGATACGAACGACCTTATAAATAAATTAAAGGCCGTCTGAAATTCAATTTTTCAGACGGCCTTTTATAATTCGTAAACAATTTGATTTTAAAGTGTTTTCTTCCCTTGCCAGTTACACAACGGATTATCCAGTCTTCAAATCGTCTCCATTGGGCTTCTTTTCCGAATCGGTCATGATTTGATTCCTTCTGAAAACTGACTACTCATTCTTCCAATATAAATAAGATCATCTCCAGTGCCGTCTGAAAAAAATAAAGGCTGTATTTTTTTACATTTAACCATGCCGTTGGAGATTGATTCCATTTGTGTGTTTAAAAAAATACAATGCAAATATTAATTACTCTTTTTTTCTGTAAACCATTTGACAAAAATCATTTTTTTAGGGATATAATATTTCTCATATATGATTTTTTTATTATATATATTTATTTATAGATAATTCATTCTGAAACAAGGAGCAATAAAATGAAACGAAACTTGGGTACTTTGGATCGCGTAATCCGTATTGTTATCGGCGTAGCGCTGATTGCTGCGGCCGCTACCGGACACATTCGCTGGTGGGGTTGGCTGGGCATCATCCCCCTGGGTACAGCACTGATTGGCAACTGCGCGCTGTACAGCTTATTGGGCATCAACACCTGCCACATCAACAAAAAATAACGAAGGCAAAACATGAGTACGGTCGGACAACTCCGGCGAATCACGCCTTCCGAAGCAATGGCAAAAATCCGTGAGGGCGCGTTGGCAGTAGACATCCGAAGCCAAGCCGAATATCGGGGCGGGCATATTGGTGGCGCATTATCCCTTCCGCCTGAACAGCAGCGAGACAAACTGCCCGATGATACTGCCCCATGCCTGATTTTTTATTGCCTGAGCGGTAAACGTACAACACGGGCAGAAACAATATTGTCAGCGCTTGGCCAAGGTCGAGAATGTTATATTCTAGAAGGCGGCTTACTTGCATGGAAAGCTGCAGGGCTTCCTATTGTTGCCGACCGTGCCGCACCGGATATCATGCGGCAGGTGCAAACCATTGCGGGCAGTTTGATTCTATTAGGCGTGCTGGCAGGTTGGCTGGTATCGCCTTGGTTTTATCTGATAGACGTGATGGTCGGCTCAGGCCTATTAACGGCTGGACTAACCGGATTCTGCGGCATGGCTCGCCTGCTGGCCAAAATGCCATGGAACCATTAAGCAAAGGCCGTCTGAAAGTTGCTGCTGAGGCCATTATGACTGATAATTCGACCTCCTCATTTGCCGAAAAGCGTGAAAAATGACCATTGCCGACAATCAACCGCCCTACGAAGAAGCCACCGCTTTCTCAAACTACTGGCCAATCCCAACCGTCTCGCCGTGTTGTGCAAACTACATGAAAGGCCGCACAATGTAACTGAGTTGGCTGAATCATCCGGACTGCCGCAAGCGGCAATGTCCAGCCAATTAGCCCTACTGCGTGAAGCCGGTTTGGTATCGTTTGAAGTGAACCATCGTGAACGGCAATATTACATTGCCGACCCGAGGGTAACCGAGATGATACAGTTGCTGTATTCCTTTTTCTGCGCAGAAAAACCTTGAAATGTTGCCGAAATAGGATAGCCCAAAAATCTATCTATTTATAATTTCAAAGGCCGTCTGAATCTTTTTCAGACGGCCTCTACTATAATTTTTAGTCTTGCCATATCATCTCGTGTTTAGAACCATAAGTAATCTTCTTGATATTGTTTTCAAGAGCAATTTCTTTATCTAATGTTCCTGAGTGTTCCGAACCTGCTAATTTTTGAAATAAAGTAATATTCAGCTCATCGTTGCGGCTAGTTGTTTTGATATCTGAAATACCCATTGCACTATTGCCTAATAAGCCTGTCAAATGAACCTGCCTATAACCCTCAGCTTCATTGACTGTAATTTTGAAATTCCCAATATCGTCCAACTTGATTTCATCATTGGCAAAAAAGCAGCCGGATAATATCAAGCCGGTAATCCCCAGCATGGTTGCCTTAATTTTCATCATCATTTCCTGATCAATTTATTAGCCGTAGAGTGGATTATTGAATCTGACAGTTTTGGTATTTTCAGACGACCTTTTTATACTGCCTCTGTATTCACATTTAAAGCATGCATGCGTGCGTGCCGCACACTCCCCTGTATGTAGGTTTGACGTGCACTATATTAAAAACATGATGAGCAGAGATATTTGGCTACACAACGGCTGCCTGAAAATCAGCCCGAGCCGCCATGTCAAGCTGGAAACGTGGGATGCCATTGATGCAGACGATGTAATTTTATCATTGGATAACAGCCCTGAAGAAATCGGATCAGGCTTAAGGTTGGTATTGAGCCTCTGCCGATAATAATTTGACAAAAGGTCGTCTGAAAGCCGGGAATTTGTTTTAGACGATCTTTTTTATCACACTCAAAGCCTGCGTGCGTACCGCGCACACCTTACCTGCACAGGTCTAATGCGGGTTACGGCTTGCTTGGCAGGATACATGAATTAAAATTTTAAAAAGTTGACTTTCCTGTTCCTAATACTAGTTGGAAAAATCCTACTGATGTCTTGAATGAATCAGGTAATGTTAAGAGACCTCGTTATAGGAGTAAATAAAAATGGCAATTTGGAATTATCGGTACTACCTTATCCCATCAGCCGCTATCAGAAATAAATTTAATGCAAATAAAGATATCATACTTGATGAGTATCGATCTAATGGTTTTCAGAATTTTTAATGAGAATAAAAGTTTTGAAAATTACTTTATCGATAATGATGTTATATTATTATCAATAATAAATGAAGCAAAAAAACAGCTTAAATTGAAAGAGTCTTGGGATAAAGACGCAATCATGTTTTGTGATAATTTTTGGTAATAGTCTTACCGTTTGGCCAGATGATATAGAGTGTGAACTTGATTTAAGATTTGATTATACTAAATTTATTCAGAAAACCATTGATTGGGCAATAAAATATAATTGTCTACTTGTAATAGGAAAAAAACAGGAAATGTAGTTTCCCCTAATATAAATAATCTAATGTATGAAATAAAAGCATATTTGGAAAGCAAGCCGTGGCCCATATGAAACCTAAACTCAATACGTAGGATGTGCGGAACGCACGTATGCAGTTCTCAAGGTTTGAGCTAAGAGGTCGTCTGAAAACTGAACTGGCCCCCAAATCTTGGACACTCATAAAAGCCTATTCAGGCGCTCTGTGTAAGCTGGGTTCTGTATGCGACAGGACTCAGCTTTTTCAATTTCAAACTGCAACGCTCTCGGTTGTAGTAATCCATATAATCATCTATCTGCTTCATCAATTCGTCCACCGTCAATTCTCCTGCGTTATAGAAACACTCCGTCTTCAATACCGCAAAGAAGCTTTCCATCGGTGCATTTCCCAACAGCAGGTGTAGGTCGGATTCTCGAATCCGACAGCTTCATGGGGGAGATTTTGTCGGATACAAGTATCCGACCTACAAATTTTGAATAAGGAAAGGTCGTCTGAAAATCGTTTCAGACGACCTTTTTTCATTAGCCTTTACTTTGCCATCACTCTTTCTTTCAAAGTCTTCAACACACTTTTTACCGTCTTAATCCGCGTCTCCACATCCTCCATCTGAGCCGTAAACTTCAACTTGTCCGCCCCTGCCAGGCGGTATCTTTTGTCGTTCTGAATCAGCAGAATGATTTCGGTTGGATCGACATTGTTGTTTTTTTGCCAAAGGTTACCGTTACCGCTTCGCTGGTCGCATCGATGGCATCGATACCCAATTCTTTTGCTGCAAGCCTCAGGTGGTGGCTTTCGATGAGGGTTTTGACGGGTTGTTCGGGCAGGCCGAAGCGGTCGACGAGTTCTTCGTGTATGGCGTTGATTTGCTGCACGGTTTCGCAGACGGCGAGGCGTTTGTAGAGGACGAGACGCTCGTGAGTGTCGGGGCAGTAATCTTCAGGTAATAATGCCGGGCTGTGCAGTTTGATTTCTGTGGTAATGCCCAATGGCGCGTCGAGGTCGGGCTGGCGGCCTTTTTTGAGGTCGCGCACGGCTTGCTTGAGCATTTCGGTGTAGAGCGTGAAGCCGACCTGTATCATTTCGCCGGATTGTCCTTCGCCAAGGATTTCGCCTGCGCCGCGGATTTCCAAATCCTGCATGGCGAGGGTGAAACCTGCGCCGAGTTCGTCTGCCGCCGCGATGGCATCGAGACGTTTCTGCGTCTTTGGTAATGTATTCGGGCGTGAGCAGGTAGGCGTAGGCTTGGTGGTGGCTACGGCCGACGCGCCCGCGAAGTTGGTGCAGTTGCGCCAGCCCGAATTTGTCGGCGCGGTTGATGATGATGGTGTTGGCGTTGGGGATGTCGATGCCGGTTTCGATGATGGTGGAACAGAGCAACACATTGAATCGTTGCTGCAAAAAGTCGCGCATGACTTGTTCCAGCTCACGCTCGCGCAGTTGTCCGTGCGCCACGCCGATGCGGGCTTCGGGCAGCAGGGTTTCCAGCCGCTCGCGCATATTTTCAATCGTATCCACTTCATTGTGCAGGAAAAATACCTGTCCGCCGCGTTTGAGTTCGCGCAACACGGCTTCGCGCACGCTGCCTTCGCTGAACGGTTTGACAAAGGTTTTGACGGCGAGGCGGCGGCTCGGTGCAGTGGTAATCAGCGAAAAGTCGCGCAGGCCTTCAAGCGCCATGCTGAGGGTACGCGGAATCGGTGTGGCGGTCATAGTGAGGATGTCGACATTGGCGCGCAGGCGTTTGAGCTGCTCTTTTTGGCGCACGCCGAAGCGGTGTTCTTCATCAATGATGACCAGTCCTAAGTTTTTGAATTTGATGTCGTCCTGAACCAATTTGTGCGTACCGATAACGATATCAACCGTGCCGTCTGCCATACCTTCCAGCGCGGCTTTGGTGGCTTTGCTGTTGTTGAAACGCGAAAGGCTGGCGACTTTCACGGGGAAATCGGCGAAGCGGTCGGCGAAGTTTTGCGCGTGCTGCTCGACCAAAAGCGTGGTCGGCGCGAGTACGGCGACCTGTTTGCCGCCCATCACCGCCACAAACGCGGCGCGCAGCGCGACTTCGGTTTTTGCCGAAACCGACATCGCCACACACGAGGCGGTCCATCGGCTTCGCCTGCGTCAAATCTTTAATCACGGCGGCGATGGCGGCGGCCTGGTCTTCGGTTTCCTCGTAGCCGAAGCCGTCGGCAAACGCCTGATAGTCCAACTCATTGATTTCAAACTTGTGTCCCGATTGGGCGGCGCGCTGGGCGTAGAGGTTGAGCAGCTCGGCGGCGGTATCGCGCGCTTTTTCGGCGGCTTTGCGTTTTGCTTTGTTCCACGCGCCGCTGCCAAGCTTGTGCAGGGCGACGTTTTTCATGCGCTTGGCCGGAGTAGCGGCTGATTAAATGCAGTTGCGAAACAGGCACATAAAGCTGCGCTTCGCCCGCGTATTCGAGCAACATCATTTCATTGGTTTCGCCACCCAAATCCATCGTTACCAAGCCCATATACCGCCCGATGCCGTGTTCTTCGTGTACAACAGGGTCGCCTATGTTGATTTCGGCAAGGTCGCGCAACAGGCCGTCTGAAACGGCGGCGTGTTTCTTGCGGCGGTTGTGGACGCGCGAACGGGCGACGTATTGGTAGAGGTCGGATTCGGTGATGACGGCGATGGCACTTTGAGCGGCAACCGCTTTGCCCTCTCCCCAACCCTCTCCCACGGGGAGGGAGCAGGTTGCTGTTGGATTTGCTCGTGCAGACTATTTTTCGATGGGGTACAGGCTGCTTTTTGGTTTTCAGGTCGTCTGAAATGGCAGCGACATTCTGTTTCCTCTCCTTAGGGAGAGGGCTAGGAAGAGGGTTTATTGTGGATGCGGAAAATTCGGTTTGAGCAGCAACCGCTTTGCCTTCTCCCCAACCTTCCCCACTGGGGGAGGGCAGGTTGCTGTTGGATTTGCCCGTGCAGACTACTTTCGACGGAGTGCAGGCTGCTTTTGGTTTTCAGGTCGTCTGAAACGGCGGCGGCACTTTGTTTCCTCTCCTGAGCGAGAAGGCTAGGGAGAGGGTTTGTTGCGGCTGTGGAAAACTTGGTTTGGTCGGCAACCGCTTTGTCTTCTCCCTCAGCGGCGGGAGTGGGTTGCTGTTGGTTCGGGGATTGCGGCCCGCCCAGTTTGAATCCGTATGCCAACGGCGCGACCGTAATCATCAGCGGCTCGTGTGCCGATAAAAAGCCCTGCCAGTCGGACACAGGTTTGGCTTTCAAGCCGTTTTGCTGCAAGAAGCCGAGCATGGTTTCGCGCCGTCCCAAACTTTCGGCGCACAGCAAAATCCGCCCGTCAAAGGTCGTCTGAAAATCCTTCAATGCCTGCAAAGGTTCGTCGGATTGGCGGTTGACGGCAAGGTCGGGCAGGATGTGTTCCTTGCCGGAAACATCGGGCAGCACTTGTCCGTAGTTTTTTTCAGACGACCTGCGAATACATCGGCAGAGAGATACAAATGCTGTGGAAGCAAAGGCGGATAGGTTTCATCGCCCTGCGCCATGGCGTAACGCGATTTGACGTCGCTCCAAAAGCGGTTTGCCTCGGCGTGAACATCGCCCAAAGAGACAAACAGCGCATCTTCGCCGATATAGTCAAACAGCGTTTCCAACTCGTTTTCAAAAAACAGTGGCAGATAATATTCCACGCCCGCGCCGAAATGGCCGTTGCTTACGGCTTTGTACACGGCGGCATCGTTTGGATTGCCATCGACTTCCTCGCGGAAGCGGCTGCGGAAGATTTTTTGCGCCTCGCTGTCGGTGGGGAACTCGTGCGCCGGCAGCAGGCGGATTTCGGAAACGGGGGAGATGGTGCGCTGCGTTTCAGTATCAAAGGTTTTGATGCTGTCGATTTCATCGTCGAACAAATCGATGCGGTAGGGCATTTCGCTGCCCATCGGGAACAAATCGACAATGCCGCCGCGCACGGCAAACTCGCCCGCCGCGACAACGTGGGAAACATGGTTATAACCTGCATCCACCAAATCGCTTTTCAGACGGCCTATATCCAAAGTCTGTCCTGTTTTCAGCCAAAACGTGCGCCCTGCCAGAAACGGCACGGGCGGCAGCTTCTGCATCGCCGTGGCAACCGGCACGAACAACACGTCCGCCGCGCCGCTCTTAATCTGCCACAACGCCGACAAGCGCTCCGACACCAAATCCTGATGCGGAGAAAAACGCTCGTAAGGCAGCGTTTCCCAGTCCGGCAGGAACACCGCCGTATCATGCGGACGGAAAAATCGCCATGCCGTCTGAAGGCGTAGCGCCTGTTCCGCATCTTGGGTCAAGACAACCTTGAGCTGCTTATGCGGCAGATAACGCGCCAAAGCCAAGGGCAGCGAGCCTTGCGAAAGATTGAGCCAACGGGATTTTTCACGGGGTTTTGGGATAGGGTAGGTCATGGCGTAGGGACAATGGCTTGTGGCAGCCGGAAAATTTTTCGGGCCGCCGTGGTGGGTTGTAAAAGCAGGATTTTAGCAGATTACAAGCGGATGCAAGGGATAGGATGGCTCGGGGGATTTTCAGACGGTCTTTGTGTGTCGGGAGGCTGTCTGAAAATGTTTGTCCGTAAAAACCGATATTGCAGGGAGATACCGCGATTTGAAATGGATAAACCGGATATTACGATTTATCCGGATAAGCCAATAATGGGCTGAAGTCCGCTTTCCAAATATCCAGTTCATGCAGTTGACCGTCGCTGTAAGAATATAGGGTTACCAAAACCGGAATTCCGTCTTTATCGTGAAACAGGTATTCGGCAATCAGGATGATTTTTTTAGCGGGCGTGTTTCGTTTGTATCGCTGGAAAACAGAAAACTGCCCATCGCGCCGTCGTCGAGCGTAGTGACGCTGTTGGAAAAACGGGTTTCCAATCGGGCATATTGAGGTTTTTTGTTGGACAGAAGAAGATTCAGTAAATCGGTTTCGTCTACTGTCATCGGGCGTTTGTTCAATGGCTCAACTCCATGTATCTGCTGAAAAAGAGATGGTTTGTCGAGATGTTTTCAGACGACCTTTGGCGGCAGGAAGTCATTCTAGCGGATGCAAGCCGGCAAAGACAGCGGCTGCTTCTTCAGACGGCCTGCAAAGGTTTGTGATAAGGTATAAAACGTTCCTGTTTTGGGAACGAGACCGTCTGAAAGTTAAAGGGAAAAATATGCCTACAGCAAAAAACAGGCGGCAGACATTTCATATTTGCGTTATACTTTTTTTTCCATCTGCATACTTTACTCATGAGAAAGGCACAAAATTATGATTTTAGAATTCATTAAAAAACTGTTTGGCGCTACCTCTTCGACTCAGCGCGGGGGTTGGAATGAGGAAGAGGGGGTATATTATGCCAAAGGCAGCTACGATAATGCAGTAGAGTACAACAATGAGTTAATGTGCATTGCCAACTTTATGCTCTACCATATGGAAGACATGAACAAGGCAATGGACAAACGCAATTACGCCCAAGCCGAAAAAGTCCGCTTAGAATGGATAGCTGCGATTCCTAATTACATCGAGCAAGCTGATAAATTAGGCGCATACAAAGGCGATGCATCCCTGCTGAATGATTTGAAGCGCCATCTGCGTTTCTTTAGTAACTTAATGGAAGACGGCTATAAAAAACTGATCCAAATCCGTGCTTCTGGCAAACATGGTTCGGAAGAGGACGAAGAGCAGTTGGACGAGAACAACGAAAAAATCTTGGATAGTACTAATAGGTTCAATGAAGTGAGCGATGAGTTTTTTTGGAAAAATTTGAAGACGAATAAATCGTATAGGCAAATTTTGTAAAACTTCTGTAAAACTTCTCTCTTTAACCACAAATCCTCTAGATTCCCTTCAGCAGAATTTAGAGGATTTTTTTAATAAAGCAGTTTTTTTCCACAAAAAAACACAGAGAATCGCTTATTGTTTTAAAAAGGTTTTTTTGACAACTAGTATAGCGGTTTTTTGCTACAAGTTTTCAGACGACCTTGTTCAAACCGCCACACCGGCCAATTTTCCAATAAACCCGGTTATCGCCAATGCCGCTACGCCCCATAAGCACACGCGCAAAACGGCAGGGACAACAGGCGCGCCGCCAAGTTTGGCGGAGACATAGCCCAGTCCGGCCAGTCCGCACAAAGTGGAAACCGCCAAGGCCGGAACAATGGCACTAGAAGCCGTCAATGCGACCAGTAAAGGCAAAATCGCGCCGGCACAAAATGAAGCGGCAGAAGCCAGCGCGGCCTGCATGGGTTGGGCGGCAGAGGTTTCGGTAATGCCGATTTCGTCGCGCGCGTGGGCGGCGAGCGCATCGTGTTCCATCAATGCTTTGGCCACCTCTGCGGCGAGCGGGTCGGACAAACCGCGACGGCGGTAAATTTCAGTCAGCTCTTCCAACTCCGCATCAGGATTATTTGCCAATTCGTAGCGTTCTTTGTGCAAATCGGCTTTTTCCGTATCCGATTGACTGGACACAGAAACATACTCCCCCGCCGCCATCGACACCGCGCCCCCGATAAGCGCCGAAACGCCCGTCAACAGCAGGGTTTGGAAATCTGGCGCGGCTGCGGCTACGCCCGTTAACAGTGAGGCAGTGGAAATCAGGCCGTCATTGGCACCCAATACGCTTGCCCGAAGCCAGTTGTTGCGGTCGCTGAAATGGCGTTCGCTGTGGTATGAATACATATATACTCCGATAAATTGGCTGTTTCCAGATGATGATAACATTGTATTGTTTTTGAATTCAATGTCAGTTTATCCCTTCAAATCAAGCATTCTTAAATCTTTCTGCTGCCATTTCAAACCATAAAAACCAATACTCCTCTTTGGATTTTTTCAGACGGTCTGAACGCTTTTACAAGCAAATTTATTGTTCCAAGTCATGGCATTATCACAAGGCAGTTTTGTGCTGCTTGGTTTATCCGCTTAAAGATGCTATCTTTATGAATCTTTCCACTCCTCAATCCATTGAAAGGATGTATCATGACCGAAGAAAACAAAATCAAAGTAAACGATTTGCCTGAAGATAAAAAAGAGCAAACCGAAGAAACCGAACTGCCCGTTATCAACAACGAAGAAAAACGCGGCGGCCACAGCGAAGGCGGTTGCTGCGGCGCATGCGGCGGCTAATCTTCCCAACCAAAGCCTCAAGGCCGTCTGAAAAGTCTTACTTTTCAGACGGCCTTTTCCTTTCTAAACACTTACAGGTAAATCAATGAAAGGATGCGGGAGAAGAATTTAAACCCAACCGCGTTTGTGCTACATTCACATCTTTACAAACCACAACAATCTGCACCCGCAGACACACAAGGAAGAAAAAAATGTTTTTGGTATATCGTCGGCTTTTTTTCGCCATTATCGTTTCCCTACTCGCCCTCTGGGTCAACGCCAGCGCGTTTGGTATGCAAGAGGACGGCACGCCGCAATCCGAATACGAAAAAATGTTGGGCCTGGGCGCGAAAGCTGAAAGACAAAGATACGGTTGCCAAGGAACGCGAAGCGGCGCGCTTTCATCCTGACGATTAAGCCTTATTAACTGGACAATCTTGCCGAACTGGGCTAATGTTCCAAACGCATAATGCACACCAACACAACTATACGAGAAGGTAAGAGAAATGACTGTACGAATCGAACACGATTTATTGGGCGACCGCGAGATCCCTGCTGAAGTATATTGGGGCATCCATACTTTGCGCGCCATTGAAAACTTTAAAATTTCCACACAAAAAAATTTCCGACGTACCGCAATTTGTCCGCAGCATGGTCATGGTTAAAAAAAGCCACTGCGCAAGCCAACGGCGCATTGGGTGCCATCAAGCCGGAAATCGCGGTCGCCATCGAAAAAAAGCCTGCGATGAAGTATTGGTCAAAGGCCGCTGCCTCGACCAATTCCCGTCCGACGTTTATCAAGGCGGCGCCGGCACTTCGGTCAACATGAATACCAACGAAGTCATTGCCAACCTCGCATTGGAAGTCTTGGGTCACGAAAAAGGCCACTACGACATCGTCAATCCGATGGACCATGTCAACGCCAGCCAATCCACCAACGACGCCTACCCTACCGGCTTCCGCCTTGCCGTGTATTACAGCATCGGCGAATTGCTCGACAAACTGGCCATCCTGAAAAACGCTTTTGCCGACAAAGCCGAAGAATTTAAAAGACGTTTTTGAAAATGGGCCGCACCCAGCTTCAAGATGCCGTGCCGATGACTGCCGGCCAAGAGTTTCAATCTTTCCAAGTGTTGTTGGAAGAAGAAATCCTCAACCTCGACCGCACCCGCTCCCTGCTGCTTGAAGTCAACCTCGGCGCCACTGCCATCGGTACGGGCGTGAATACGCCCTAAAAGGCTATGCAGCTTTGGTCGTTGAGAAACTTTCCGAAGTCAGCGGCCTGCCTTGCAAACTGACTGAAAACCTGATCGAAGCGACCTCCGACTGCGGCGCATATGTGATGGTACATGGCGCATTGAAACGCACAGCCGTCAAACTGTCCAAAATCTGTAACGACTTGCGCCTGCTCTCTTCCGGTCCGCGCGCCGGTTTGAAAGAAATCAACCTGCCTGAATTGCAGGCCGGTTCTTCCATCATGCCCTGCCAAAGTCAATCCCGTGATTCCCGAAGTCGTCAACCAAGTCTGCTTCAAAGTCATCGGCAACGACACCACCATCACTTTCGCAGCCGAAGCAGGTCAGTTGCAGCTGAACGTTATGGAGCCGGTCATCGCCCAATGTATGTTTGAAACCATTTCCCTCTTGGGCAACGCCGCGGTCAACCTGTCCGACAAATGCGTCAAAGGCATTACGGTCAACCGCGAAATCTGCGAACGTTACGTCTTCAACTCCATCGGTTTGGTCACTTATCTGAACCCATACATCGGCCACCGCAATGGCGACTTAGTCGGTAAAATCTGCGCCCAAACCGGCAAAGGCGTGCGCGAAGTCGTATTGGAGCGCGGCCTGTTGAGCGAAGAAGAGCTCAACCGCATCCTCTCCCCGGAAAACCTGATGAATCCTCATCTGTAATCAGGATTTGAAATCAAAGGCCGTCTGAAACTTTAAACGTTTAAAGTTTCAGACGGCCTTTTCTGATATTGATATTGATATTTATCGAATTTTTTTGCGAAATTCAGAATTTAAAAGATAGCCTGACCGTCAGGATTTGATTTAACATGGTGTTGTCCCAGCCTGTTTCCTCCTTAAGGTTATGCCGGTAATGATGCCTCAGAAGAAACCGGATATTGGAATAACATCTTCATTTATTAGGAAAACCAGATGAATCAAATTACACGCGAACAAATGCTGCAAGTATTCGAAAATCGCCGCGCCACCCGTTATTACGATCCCAACAAAAAAATCAGCCAAGAAGATTTTTGCAGCAATTTTTAGAATTTGCCCGCCTCTCGCCCAGCTCTGTCGGCTCCGAGCCATGGAAATTCTTGGTGATTCAAAACAAAGCGCTGCGTGAGAAAATCAAGCCTTTCAGCTGGGGGATGCAATTCCAACTGGACGACTGCAGCCATCTGGTGATTATCCTTGCCAAGAAAAATGCCCGTTACGATACCCCGTTCTTCCGCAGTGTTGCCGAACGCAGGGGCCTGCAAGGAGAGCAGCTGGAAAAAGCGTTGGCAAGATACAAAAGCTTCCAAGAAACCGATATTAAAAATTGCCGACGACCAACGCGCACTCTTCGACTGGAGCGGCAAGCAGACCTATATTGCTTTAGCCAACATGCTCACAGGCGCAGCCGCCATCGGCATCGATTCCTGCCCAATCGAAGGCTTCAACTACGACAAAATGAACGAAGTATTGGCGGCAGAAGGCCTGTTTGATGCCAATGAATGGGGCGTATCCGTAGCGGCAACATTCGGCTATCGTGCCAAAGAAATCACCACAAAATCACGCAAACCGATTGAAGAAATGGTGACTTGGGTCGAATAAATCAGTTTTAGTATTCATCAGGGCGGCGAGTGTCGCCCTTTTTACTTTTTAAGAAAGTGAAGCAAATTCCGTAACAACAAATACTTCTAAATTTAAAATCGAAAAGGCCGTCTGAAACCATGTGTCAGAAATCCTAGATTTCATTTCACACCGTTTCAGACGGCCTGATTTAATACGCTTCTACTTAAAACGATACTTTCAAACTGCCGTAGAAGGCACGGCCATGCTCGTTGTAAGTTTGTGCGCCGGCAGTTGTGCGATACAGTTTTTTGTCAAACAGATTGCTGATACCGCCACGGACGGCCACGCGTTTGTTCCAGTTGTAGCCTGCGTTGATGCCCCCAAATGCCGTAAGAGCCGACTTGGGTTTGGCTGTGTTCGGAAGACAACGCTGCCACGCCTGCACGAGGATTGCCGTCTCGTTCCAATCTATTAATCGCTACGCCGCGCGGTTTAGTACGGCCATAGTGGGTAAAGGTCAGGTTGGCATCAAAGCGTTCGTTCGGCGTCCAAGACAATGTGCTGTTGATGGTGTGTTTTCGGCACCAAAGACAATGGATTGCCTTGATAATCTTCGGATTTGTGCATGTAAGTGAAAATTGTTGCTCCACTTGAGTGTGTCATGCAACGGAATCACCAAGTTGCCTTCGATACCCGAAATAGTCGCTTTCGGCGTATTTTTCCCATTGCAGGAGCCAGTTGCCGATATTGCTGGTGGCAATAAGCTGGTCGCCGATCACGATTTTTATTGCGGTACGCATTATGAAAATAGGTCGCCGAAGCCTGCCAGCCGTTTTTTTGTTGAACTCAAGACCAATCTCTTTATTGATACTGGTTTCAGGTTTCAAATTGTTGTTGCCCATGTAATAGCAACGCACGCTGTTCGGCGCATTGAGCGGACAGCCTTGACCGCGTGTGTACAGGATAAAGTCAGGATTGGTTTGATACAGGTTTGGCGCTTTGTACGCGCGGGCAACACCGCCTTTGACCAACCAGTTTTCGCCGATTTGATGCGAGAAGTTCAAAGCCGGACTCCAGTTGCTGCCGCTGTCGCTGTTGTGGTCGAAGCGGATGGCCGGAATCAGATGGGTTTTGTCGGTCAACGAAATATTGTCTTCAACGTAGGCAGCCCAGTTGCGTTGCGAAGCCTTACCGCCGCGCGTTGCGGAGATACCGTTAAACGCATCGGTTTTACCTTGGTCTTTAAATCCCTGAGTATTGGAAGCAGGATCATCCAATTTGCTGTCGGTAAATTCCGCACCGACAGTCAATACGTTATCAACACCAAGTTTAAAAGGAATATTCGCTTCGCTGCTGAAACGCAGGTTTTTCAGACGGCTTTGAACAAAATCCAAGCCTGTATAGCTGCCTTCCGGACCACCGGCCAAACCTTCAGGCAAGTGGCTGTTGACCGTGCGCTCATAACTGATCACGTTTTTGGTATCGCCCCATTCCCATGCGCCATCATGCGTTAAGGAATAAGCAGAACGGTATAAACGGGCAGTTTCGGCTTTGCTGTCGGCCAAAGAATTAACCAAAGCAGAACGCGGATTGCTGTTTTGCGTATCGCCGTTGTAGATATTGCCCTGACGGCTGTAACTGCTGTCTAAAATCAGCGTTTGCGCTGGGCTGATTTTCCATTGCAGACGGCCTGCGATGTCTTTATTGCGTACGCCTTCGACACCGGCCGCGCTGTCATTGCCGTGTCCGGCATTAATATCGGCAGCATCTGCATCCGTTTTATTCAGGTTGCCGTAAATGCGGAAGCCCAAAGTATCTTGAATGATCGGACCGCTCAAATTAAAGCCGATACGGCGGGTTGCGCCCTCTTTGCTGTCTTGCGGCTGATTGGCGTAAAGATTGACTTGGCCTTTAAATTCTTTAGACACTTTTTTGGTGACAATATTGACCACGCCGCCCATCGCGCCGGAGCCGTAACGTGTTGCCGCCGGACCGCGCAAGACGGTAATGGATTCAATCTCTTCAACCGGCACCCAGTTGCTGTCACCACGCGTATTGCGTTCACCGCGCATACTGATACGCTCGGACTGGCGCGAATTGACCGGCTTGCCGTCAATCAAAATCAAAGTGTTTTCAGGACCCATACCGCGCAAGTCGATTTGGCGTTTGTTGCCACGCTGACCTGTTGCCGTATTGCCGGTCAGGTTGACACCCGGCATGGTGCGGACAAATTCGGAAATATCATTGGCTACAGGGCGTTTATCGATGTCGTCTTTAGAAATACGCGATACGCCGAGCGATTGTTGCAACTGCTTCTCGGCAGTAACGTAAACGGTATCGACTTCAGCCTGCTCAACGGCTTTCTCTTCAGCTGCGTGTGAGAATGCACTAATTAACGCCAAAGGCAAAATGGCGAGTGTGAATGTTTTTCATTGCATTGTTTCTCTTGGTTTTGTTTGTTTAAAATTAAAATGAAAATTATTTTGGATTTTAAATAAACTTAACAGAGTTTTCAATGCAATTAAGAGTGATTTACAATTAAAAGTTAAATTGTGCTAATAGAAATAACAAAATACCAAACAACTAAAAAGGCCGTCTGAACCGGCATGAAACGAAATCCGAGATTTCTATCATACCGTTCAGACGGCCTTATTCAATTCTTAATTATTTGCCTGCTGCTTTTTTTGCAGAATAGCATACAATTCGTCTTTGAGTTTGAGTTTGGCTTTTTTTCAGCTCTTCAATCTCTTCGGATCCGCTGGTAACAGGGATTGTTAACCAAACCGGTGATTTTTATCGTCCAGCTCATTGTGCTCGTCAAACAAACGGGCAAAAGTGTGCATCCTCTTGTTTCAGTTTAGAAATCAAATCGCGATATTCTGGAAACATTTTGTTTTTCCTCTCTTGTTAATTAAATAAAAAAAGTACTGCTGTCAAAAACTAGGACGAATCAATCTTTAGCTTCATTATAACAAACACGGGCGTTTTATCCAGTCTTTTTTAAGTCGAAACTGTTTTACATCAAAATTAATAATATCAACATAAGTTAGCGCCAAAATAGAAAGAAACGGCTTTATAGACGGCTTGCCGACTTGGGCATACAATCGGGCCTATGCGTTTACACAATGGCCGAACCACCCTATTCCGTCATATCAACGGCATGGACGGACAATTTATCCTGCTTGAAAACCATCCTTCATGGATGCCGGTCAATGATGCCGATTTCAACCATGCTGCCCCCTTACCCGACGGTTTGGCCGTGCACGAAGAATCATTTTATCCATTTGAAAAAATAGATACCGCCGAATCGGCAGACAATATCAAAATTTTCAGCGAAGAAGCCCTACGGCTGGAGAAAGAACGATTAAATGCAGTAGCCTTAGTAGAACTGGCAAAAAATCTTAAAGCCGCCCAAGCCGAAGCCGATTTGGTCGCACTTCTGGAAAAAATGGATTTTTCATTTAAAAACAAGATGATATTTTCAAATAAACCCTTCAATCTCAGGCCATCTGAAACCAAACGCCCGACACAATTGTTGACAATGCAAGAAAAAAATAGTTCATCTTGAACCAATTCGCAGCACTCCATCCTATATTTTTCAGCCCATCACAAAGGAATCGAGAACATGTTTTTCAAAAAGCGTTACCCTCGCACAATATGACCCCGATTTGGCAGCAGCCATCGCCCAAGAAGACAAGCGCCAGCAAGACCACGTCGAGCTGATCGCCTCTGAAAACTACGTCAGCTGTGCCGTTATGGAAGCCCAAGGTTCGCAATTGACCAACAAATATGCTGAAGGCTATCCTGGCAAACGCTACTACGGTGGCTGTGAATACGTTGATATTGTCGAACAATTGGCGATTGACCGCGCTAAAAGAGTTGTTTGGCGCAGAATATGTCAACGTTCAACCGCACTCCGGCTCGCAAGCCAACCAAGCTGTGTACGCTTCTGTTTTGAAACCGGGCGACACTATTTTTGGGCATGTCTCTGGCACACGGCGGCCACTTGACCCACGGCGCAAGCGTCAATATCTCCGGCAAACTCTACAACGCCATTACTTATGGTTTGGATGAAAACGAAGTTCTCGATTATGCCGAAGTAGAACGCTTGGCTCTTGAACACAAACCCAAAATGATTGTGGCCGGTGCATCTGCCTACGCGTTGCAAATCGACTGGGCAAAATTCCGCGAAATCGCCGATAAAGTCGGCGCATACCTCTTTGTCGACATGGCGCACTACGCCGGTCTGATTGCCGGCGGCGAATATCCCTAACCCCGTGCCATTCTGCGACTTCGTAACCACCACCACCCACAAAACCCCTGCGCGGCCCTCGCGGCGGTGTGATTTTTGTGCCGTGACAATACCCACGAAAAAAAGCGCTGAACTCTTCCATCTTCCCAAGCCTGCAAGGCGGTCCATTGATGCACGTTATCGCTGCCAAAGCCGTAGCGTTTAAAGAAGCGTTGCAACCTGAGTTCAAACAATACGCAAAACAAGTGAAAAATCAATGCTGCCGCTATGGCGGAAGAGTTGGTTAAACGCGGTTTGCGCATCGTTTCCGGCCGTACCGAAAGCCACGTTTTCCTCGTTGACCTGCAACCGATGAAAATCACCGGCAAAAGCCGCCGAAGCCGCTTTGGGCAAAGCTCACATCACCGTCAACAAAAACGCTATTCCGAATGATCCAGAAAAACCATTCGTTACCTCCGGCATCCGCATCGGCTCCGCCGCCATGACCACACGCGGCTTTAACGAAGCCGACGCGCGCGTATTGGCAAACTTGGTTGCCGATGTCTTGGCCAATCCCGAAGACAAAGCCAACCTCGCCAAAGTCCGCGAACAAGTGACTGCTTTGTGCAATAAATATCCGGTTTACGGCGCATAAGCATTTCCGACTTGGATAAAATAACAGGCCATCTGAACAACAGACGGCCTTTTTTTATTGCAACTTTTCTTTTAAATTTCAAAACTGTTTGTTTCGCTGACTTTGCGTATCATGCCAGCCGCGACAGTATGGTTGGTGGCTTCGTCAATCAAAATAAACGCGCCTTGTGCATGATTGTCTTCGTATGCGGCAGCGGCAAGAGGCTGTTGGGTTTTGAAAGCTGACGCTGCCGATGTCGTTGAGCTTGAGCGTTTCGGCAGATTCGACGCGGCTGAGGGTGTTCACGTCCCAAACATAGGCAATTTCGCTGATTTTTTTACGGGCATGGTTTGGGTCGTATGTTTCAGCAAATATTTGCGGCGCAGATTGAGCGGAATATCGTCAAACCAGCAAAGCGCGGCTTGAAATTGTTGTTCGGGAACAATAGCGCTGTCGGCTGAAACAATGCTGTTGCCGCGTGAAATATCGATGTCCGTATCCAAAACGACAGTCAACACTTCCCCTGCTTCGGCAGATTCGGCTTTTACCGTTTGGCATTGTAGATTTCAGCAACTTTGGCAACATGGCCGCTGGGCAAAACTTTAACTTCATCGCCCACTTTCAGACGGCCCTGCTTCCAATCTGCCTTGATAACCGCGGAAGTCGTCACTGCTACTGCCGTCTTGGCGCGCCACACGTTGTACGGGAAAAGTACGCGGCTTGGTCGGCGGCATTTTGACGGTTGACGGGCAGGCTTTCAAGCAAAGGCAAAAGCGGCAAACCTTGATACCACGGGAGTTTGGCTGCTGGCATTGACGATATTGTCGCCTTTTCAAGGCGCTGATGGGCAGGAAGTGGATTTGGGCTTTGGAGGCCGATTTGCTCCGCCAGTTTGCGATAAGCCTCGGTAATGGCTTGATATTTGGCTTCGTCAAAGTCGAGCAGGTCGAGTTTGTTGACGGCGACGATGATGTTGAGACAGCCCAAGAGTTTCAGAATCGCGCTGTGGCGTTTGGTCTGCGGGCAGAAGGACAGGGTTCGTTGCCTGAAAAAAATCGACGCGTGTAGCATCAACCAAAAACAATGGCGGCATCAGCAGTCGATGCGCCGGTAACCATATTACGCGTGTATTGCTCATGTCCCGGCGTATCGGCAATGATGAATTTGCGTTTGGGCGTGGCGAAATAACGGTAGGCCACGTCAATGGTAATGCCTTGTTCGCGCTCGGCGGCAAGGCCGTCTGTCAGGCTGGCGAAGTCGGGCGTTTCGCCGTTTTCAGCAGCGCGGTTGAGCTTGTCAAGCTGGTCGGTCAGCAAGGTTTTGCTGTCGTAGAGCAAGCGGCCGATGAGGGTGGATTTGCCGTCATCGACACTGCCGGCGGTAATGAAGCGTAAAAGCGGAGCGGAAGCTGCGGTCATGATTCTTTCCCATTTCTCGTGATTTCTCAAACTGACTGCTACTTTAAACAGGCCGTCTGAAAATGGGAAAGAATGTTTGGTTGTTAAAAAAGCTGTTTTCGTTATATCGCAAAGCTATGGGATATTGCCTCACGCCATCTGTTTTCTCCGGGTCGCCAACCAACACACAATCGACCCTAAGCACACCATCCCCGCACCCTGCCAAAACGTCATGGACAAAGGCGCGCTAATCACAAACGATGACACCACCGCAGACAACACTGGAATGAAATAAGATGCGCCTGCCAATACGGTCAGGTTGCCGCGTGAAATACCGATATTCCACACCGCATAGCCCAAGCCCATGCAAGCTGCAGCGGCAACGGCATAGCCGATCGATACGGCATCAAAATTCAACGTATCCGCGCCGCTGAGAAAATACTCTATCCACAACAGTATCGACACCAGCGCAAAGAAGAAGCCGACGCTGCTGCCTTCCGCTTTCACGCGCGCCGTCAGCGTACAATATGCCGCCCAAAACACTGCGTCCGCAAATGCCATGATGTAGCCGCCGGGATTGGTGCGGACATTGTGGTAAATACCGGAAACCGACAAGCCGACATCGCCGCCCAATACAGTAGCAATCCCCAAAAATGACAGCACAAAGCCGATGACTATCCACCATTTTGACGGCTGTTTGTTGAAATATACCGCCCCGACGATGGTAAACGTCGGCCACAAATAATTGACCATGCCGATTTCCACCGCCTGTCTCGCGTTTTGCGCAAAACCGACCGAGAGCGACAAACACAGTTCGCAGCCGACAAAAAACACGCTCGCCCAAAACAGATAGCTGCGATTGTAATTACGCAAATGCGGTCGGCCGAAAATCAGCCAAATCAATACGGTGGACAGGGTGTACATCATTGCCGCGCCGCCCACTGCCCCCATATGCAGGCTCAAAGAGCGTATCAGAGAAATGACAAAGCTCCACAAGGCAACGGCAAGCAGCCCGATGGCAGTGGCTTGTTTGGATGAAATATTTTGAGATAAGAAATGAATCATGGCGTATGTGTTGAAGATGTTATTAGGTTTATCGTAATTTGAATATATCGTTTCTACATTAATTATTTTAACGGTTTCAAGGCCGTCTGAAAATGATTGTTTCAGACGGCCCTCTATTTGCAATTAGTCCTAAACATGACTATAATCCGCATCCAATTAGTCAATATCGAGACCAATTTATGAATCAGCTCGACCAACTCGGCATGCGTATCAGCCACATAGACAGCGCATTTGACCAATGGATTAAACAGCAAAACACCAACTACAATACCTTCGCCGTTCTCTACACCTTGGCCACCGAAGGCAGCCGCACTCAAAAACACATAGGCGAAGAATGGAGCCTGCCCAAGCAAACTGTTTCCGGCACATGCAAAACGCTGGCGGAACAAGGCTTGCTGACATTTCACGAAAGCGAACAAGATAAACGCGAACGCTTATTGTCGCTGACCGAGCAAGGCAAGGAATCTGCCGCACCATTGGTGCAAAACATGCAGGAATTCAGCAAACGAATTTTTACCGCCTTCGGTGAAAAACGTGCAGCCCGACTGTTTGCCGATTTGGACGCATTGACCGAATTAATGGCGCAAACCCTCAATACTAAATAAGGAGAGCAACCATGTGGAAAATGTTGAAACACATCGGTCAAAACACACCGCCGCAAACTCATCACAACCTTCTCTCTCGTCGGCTTGGATAATCTACTCTTGCTGGTATATCCCGTATTTGGCGGCTGGGCGATTAATGCCGTTATGGAAGGCGACGTCTGGCAGGCAATGTTGTATGGTGTGGTGGTTTTTATTGATGTGGATAATCGGTGCCGCCCGCAGGATCAGCCGATACGCGCACGTTTACCCAGATCTATACTGAGATAGCCGTCCCGGTCGTTTTGGAACAGCGCAAACGAGAAGTACCGCATTCCGCCATTACCGCACGCGTCGCCCTATCGCGTGAGTTTGTCAGTTTTTTTGAAGAACACCTGCCCATCGCTGCTACTTCGCTGGTCTCCATCTTCGGTGCATGTATGATGTTGCTGATATTAGAGTTTTGGGTGGGCGTATTGGCTGTCGCGATACTTGCCCTGTTTTTATGGTTGCTGCCGCGTTTTGCCGCCATCAGCGAAAATCTATATTTCCGTTTAAACAACCGGCTTGAACGCGACAATCACTTTATCCGCGACGGCAACGAACATCAGCTCTACCGCCACTACGGCTGGGTTGCCAAACTACGCGTGCTGATTTCCAACCGCGAAGCCTTAGGCTATCTCAGTATCGGCATAGCGATGAGCGTATTGTTCGGCTTCGCCTTTATACACATGACGCTTAAAGGCTATGGCAGCGCCGGCCATATCTATTCCGTCAGCACTTATTTATGGATGTTTGCAATGAGCTTGGACGATGTACCGCGCTTGGTCGAACAATACTCCAATCTAAAAGATATCGGACAACGCGTTGAACTCTCGGAAGAAAACAATCTTTCCAAGGCCGTCTGAAACCTTAACACACTATCAGGACATATTATGAGTTGGTTTTATTTAATCTTAGCCGGTATGCTGGAAATCGGCTGGCCATTGGGCTTAAAGCTGGCACAACAGGAAGGCTACCGCTGGCATGGCTTTGCCGCCGCGCTTGCCTGCATCGCCGGTAGCGGATACCTCCTTTACCTTGCCCAAAAAAGTATTCCGATGGGTACAGCCTACGCCGTCTGGACAGGCATAGGCGCGGCAGGGGCGTTTTTGGTGGGCGTTGTATTTTTCAACGATGCCGCCAACTTCGGCCGCTGGCTCGGCGCATTTCTCATCATCTCCGGCGTCGTAGTGATGAAACTCTCCAGCGGAAACTGAAAATCTCGTTTCTATCCAATCCAAGGCCGTCTGAACGAGCATGTTCAGACGGCCTAATACCTTCCCGAATATAACGAAATCATCTTAAATTAAAACCAAGCATTCTTTCCTTTTTTCAGACGGCCTGTTTAAAGTGGCGACTGTCCATTATTCAAACAATCGGTTATAGCCGTCCAACAAAGGAATCCAAATGAGCCAAGCCAATCCGCTTCCACCCGAACTCGCCACCCAACTCTCCGCCCTATCCCCCACCCAGCTTGCCTGGCTCTCCGGCTATTGCTGGGCGCAAAGCCAAAGGCGTATCCGGAGCAGCAGCCGAACCATCTGCCCTGCAAGCAGCCGCCTCGACAGTCAGCCGCCGCGTATTAGTCCTCTCCGCCTCACAAACCGGCAATGCCCGCAGCGTTGCTGAATCCTTACACGCCAAACTTCAAGCCGCCGGCGTAGAAGCCCCGCCTCAGCAGCGCAGGCGATTTCAAAAAGCAAAACCCTGCCCGACGAAGACATCGTGCTTTTTGGTTACCTCCACCCAAGGCGAAGGCGAACCGCCCGAAGAAGCCCCTGCCCCTGTACAAATTCATCTACGGCAAAAAGAAACCCGATCTCAGCAAACTGACCTTTGCCGTCTTGGGCCTTGGCGACTCCTCCTATCCCAACTTCTGCCAAGCAGGCAAAGACTTTGATGCCAAATTTGCCGAACTGGGTGCAGGCCGTCTGAACGACTTGGGCATTTGCGACTTAGAATTCCAAGCCGATGCCGACGCATGGATTGCCGCCGTCGTACCCAAAGTAGCCGAATTAACCGCCCAAGCAGCAAGCCCAAATCCAACCGCCGCACCAAACGGCTCAGCAACACCAAGCAGCGGCACCGTGTACACCAAAGAAAACCCCTACACAGCCACCCTATCCGTGCGCCAAAAAATCACCTCGCGCGACGCAGAGAAAGACGTCGAACACATCGAAATCGACCTCAGCGGCTCAGGTCTGCATTATCAGGCAGGCGACGCGCTCGGCGTATGGCCGCTTAATGCCGCCGACCTCGTTCAAGAAATCCTCGACCTCAACCAACTGAACGGCAGCGAAACCATCCAACTTTCAGACGGCCGCGAAACCGACATCCGCACCGCCCTGACCGAATCCGCAGACATTACCCAAAAACACCCGCCTTCGTCCAACAATACGCCGAATTTATCAAACAACGGAGAACTCAAAACCATAGCCGCAGATAAAGCCCAACTGGACGCCTACCTCTCCGCCACACCGCCCGTCGGCGTATTTGCCGCCCATCCACACCCACTGGATGCACAAACCCTATACAGCCTCTTCCGCCCACAAACCCCGCGCCTTTACTCCATCGCCTCCGCACAAGGCGAAGTCGGCGAAGAAGTCCACCTTACCGTAGGCGTCGTCCGTTTCGACCACCACGACCACACCTACACCGGCGCAGCATCCGGCTACTTGGGCGAACGCCTCGAAGAAGGCAGCGAAGTCCGCGTCTTTGTCGAACCCAACCCCAACTTCCGCCTGCCACAAAACGGCGATACCCCCATCATCATGATCGGCGCAGGCACAGGTGTCGCCCCCTTCCGCTCCTTTATGCAACAACGTGCCGCCAATGGCGACAGCGGCAAAAACTGGCTCTTCTTCGGCAACCAACGCCTGGCCGACGACTTCCTCTACCAACTCGAATGGAGCGAATGGCGCAAAGACGGCCTCCTCACCCGCGCCGACCTCGCATGGAGCCGCCAAGGCGAACACAAAGTCTACGTCCAACACAAAATCGCCGAACGCGCCGCCGAAGTTTGGAACTGGCTGCAACAAGGCGCACACATCTACGTCTGCGGCGACGCCGCACGCATGGCGCGCGATGTCGAAAACGCCCTGATCGAAGTCATCGAAACCCAAGGCAAACTCAGCCGCGACGAAGCCGAAGAATATCTCAACGACCTGCGCGAAGACAAACGCTACCAACGCGACGTTTATTGATTGGATAAACAAAAAAATAAAGGCCGTCTGAAAGCTGAATTTCAGACGGTCTTTTTTTAAAGAGCCAGCTCGGATTGTTATCAATTCACCCGGTTTTGCATTATAATTGTGCAAATTTGACTCACTCGAAAGAAAATAAATTGGAAGGATTACAACAACTTGTAGATTTATTGGTGGGTTTTGTCGATTGGATATTGAAATTACTGGCATTCTTGTTTTAAACTACGTTTCATTCTTTTATACATTAAAGACGTATTTTTCATCATGCAAACCGCGCAACGCTCTGCTACTTTCTTCTATTGGTACCACACAAACGTGCGGTACTTTTTTGCGCTTGTCTGAAACAGACCAAATTGAAAATACGCAAATTAGAGCCGCCTCATTTGAGCGGCTTTTTTTATACCCACCATGGCCGCTTAAATCCACCCATTTTTAAGAAATAAGGAATACAGCCATGACCGCTTCAACTAAAATCCACAGCCAAACCCAAATGTTACACACCTGCCGCATGGTCGTTGACAGCAACAGCCACCACAGCATGCTCAACATGCACACTTTGCCAGATTCGCCTGACAGCCTCATCAGCGAAGCCCTGATTCCGCAAGTGCGCACCATCGCGACTTTGATTGCCGCAGAGCGCCACGACTTCAATCAAAGCAGCCCCAGCGTTTTTACTGATGAAGCGGATTTCTTCGCAGCGCGTATTTTGGTTTTGGGCGTACGCCGTTTCCATTTGGATATTACCCTGCTGCCTATGCTCAAAACCGCCAACAAACGCGCCGAAGCTTTTGCCAAACGCCACCACATGCCCTTCTCTCCCGCTGAAATGCAAATGTCCCTGCATACCCGCCGCCCTGTCAACCTGCTGATTATCGAAACCGAACACGAAATGCCTGCACTGGGCAATCTGGCTGCCAACAGCCGTGCATTTGCAGCGCAACTTTCCAATATTATTTTGTAAAACCACTTGAAAAACAGGGAAATGGTTTAATATTAGGCAAGCACACTCCGCCGAAATCTCGGCAAAGACAAACCCCTCTCAGGAAAAACAATGAAAAAACTGATTGCCTTAGCCGCCCTTTCCACTTTTGCCCTCGCTGCCTGCAAAGACAATACCCAGGCGCAGCTTGAGCAGCAACAAAAACAAATCGAAGCATTACAACAACAGTTGGCACAACAAAACGGCCAACAAGAAGACAATACGGTTTACCAGCTCACGCCTGAAGCCGTGAAAGACACCATTCCTGCCGAGGCACAAGCCAACGGCAACAACGGCCAACCGGTAACCGGTACAGACGGCCAACAATATATCTACGACCAATCCACCGGCAGCTGGCTGCTGCAAAGCTTGGTGGGCGCGGCAGCCGGTGCATTTATCGGTAACGCATTGGCCAACAAATTCACACAGGCACGCAATCAAAACAGCCCGATTGCCCGTCAAGCCCGTGCCAACTATTATCAAACCGCACGTCCAAACGGACGCACCAGCCAACAGCTGAATACGCGCACCCTGCGTGCCCAACAGCAAAATGCGCAACAACAAAACGCCCAGCAGCAACAGCGTTACCGCGAAACTACGCGTCAGCCTTCCAACTACCGCCGCCCCAGCATGGGTCGAGGGCTTTGGCCGCCGTCGCTGATTCGGTTTATATTCCATCTTTGATATAAACGCTCCCAATATAAAAGGCCGTCTGAAAATCAGATTTTCAGACGGCCTTTGGTTTTTCTCTATTTTCTTATTGCAGACTTGTGGGTCTGTCTGTATGCATTATGCCCAGAAATCGCGAGGTGCATCTAATACAGGTTTGACGATACCGGTGCGGATGGCAAAATCGCCGAAAAGCCTTCATCATCGAGTCGGTTTTGCGACCCAATCGGCCACCCAGCCTTCGACAATTTCAAGGATTTCAGGTTCGGTAATGTTTTTCTTTAAACAGACGCGGAATGCGTGTGCCTTCACGGTTGCCACCTGCGTAGAGGTTGTAGCGACCGACGGCTTTTACCGACCAAACCGATTTCCGCCAGCATGGCGCGACCGCAACCGTTGGGGACAACCGGTTACGCGCAAAACGATGTATTCGTCTTCCAAGCCATATTTGGCGAACATTTCATCGATTTTTATCGGAGAATGTCGGCAGGGAAGCGTTCGGCCTCCGCCATCGCCAGCGGGCAAGTCGGCAAGGCAACGCAGGCCATTGAGTTCTCACGCTGGATGGTAATCGATTTGCTGATTAAGGCCATGCTCTTTGGCGATTTTTATCAATCGTGTCTTTCAATTCCGGGCGGTACATTGGCAACCACCAGATTTTTGGTTGGCAGTCAGACGGAAGTCGCCGGGATGGATTTTTGGCAATCTCACGGATACCTGTTTTTCAACGGTCTGCCGGGATAATCGAGCAGGCGGCCATTTTCAATAAACAAAGTCAAATGCCAGTTGCCTTCATGCCCTTGTACCCAGCCGATATGGTCGCCGCGATGGGTAAATTCGTAAGGGCGGATGGGTTCAAACTTAATGCCCATGCGTCTTTCGACTTCTTCTTTGAACACATCCACGCCGACGCGTTGCAGCGTATAGCGTGTACGGGCAGCTTTGCGGTCGCTGCGGTTGCCCCAGTCGCGCTGGGTGCTGACAACAGCTTCGGCGGCGTTGAGGGTGTATTCCAGCGGAACGAAACCGAAATTCGTAAGAAAGTGTTCGGATAGGTTTTTGGTATTGCCGTGTTCACTGGATAAGCCGCCGCCGACCAATACATTGAAGCCCACCAACTTGCCATTTTCTTCAATCGCCACAAAACCCAAGTCGTTAGAATGAATGTCCACATCGTTATCGGGCGGAATCACGACGGCGGTTTTGAATTTGCGCGGCAAATAGGTTTTACCCAAAATCGGCTCGACCTCATCGGCAATTTCTTTATTGCGCGGCTCGGTCGGCTCGGTCGTGAACACTTTTTCGCCGTCCAGCCACACATCTGCATATGCCATCGTGCGCGGCAGAAGGTGCATACTGATGCGCGCCGCCCATTCATAGGCTTCTTGGTGCAACGTGCTTTGCACAGGATTGCTGGTGCACAACACATTACGGTTGACATCGCTGGCTGTGGCAATGGAATCGAGACCCTAGTTTGTGCAATGCCCTGATGTGCCTGTTTTTAAATCGGTTTTTCAGAATGCCGTGGTATTGGAAGGTTTGACGGTTGGTCAGGCGGATTGAGCCGTAAATCGTATTTTTCACCGGCAAATTTGTCGATACCCAGCCACTGCTTCGGCGTAATGATGCCGCCGGGCAAACGGCAACGCAACATCATGTTTTTTTAAGGGCTCGAGCTTTTTTTGTTCGGTACGCTCGGCACGGATATCGCGGTTGTCCTGTTCGTACATGCCGTGAAAGCGGATAAGCTGAAAGTTGTCGGCGGTAAAGCCGCCGGTAAAAGTCGTCTTTCAACTCTTCCTTAATCGTACCGTGCAGATAATCGCTGCGCTCTTTCAAGGCCTCGTTGCCGGACAAAAGGCGTCTCAGGCAGCTTGGCGCGTGGGTCGGTTGTGGTAGCAGTCATTGAAGCACTCCTTATTTTTTTGATATAGGCGTTACTTTAATGAGGCCGTCTGAAAATGAGAAAGAATGGTTTGTTTGTTTTAAAGACGATTTTTGTTATATTGGTTTGAAAACATAAAAAGGCCGTCTGAACTTTGCTTTCAGACGGCCTTGATATTGACGGGACAAACCGATTAGGCTTGTTTGTTCCAACGTTCGATAGATTCTTTGATGACTTGTTTCGCTTCTTCTACATCGCCCCAAGATTCAACTTTAGTAGTACCTGCTTTTTTTCAGGTCTTTGTAGTGGTTGAAGTGGAACTCGATTTGTTTGATCAGTTGTTGCGGCAAATCGGCCAAAGTTTTTGTAGGCGTTGCCGTTGTTGCGGTCGTCAGCTGGAACACAGACGATTTTGTCGTCCACTTCGCCGTCGTCAACGAATTTCATCACGCCGATAACGCGTGCTTCCAGGAAAAATACCGGTTGCCAAAGGCTGCTCGGTAACCAGCAATACGTCCAATTCGTCGCCGTCTTCATCCAAAGTTTGCGGAATGAAGCCGTAGTTGGTCGGTTTGGCGAAAATTGCCGGTTCAACGCGGTCGAGTTGGAAAGCGGCCAATTTGCGGTTCCATTCGATTTTGTGGTTGCTGCCTGCAGGGATTTTCGTTGACAACGTTGATGATGCCGCCGTCCACGTCGCCCGGGGTCAGGATTTTGTTGAAGTCTGCCATGATGGTTTCCTTTGATTTTTAAAAGAGTCAAACGGCGAAAGTATAGCAAACCCAAGGCCGTCTGAAAATGTGAAACTGTCGTATTCAGACGGCCTTTTTGGCATTCAACCTTTTGACCAATTCTAAAATTGCGCGTTTATTGGAAGGGGAAAACACTTTTTCCGCCGCTTCTTCCGCACCAAACCAACCGTAGGCAACGTGTTCATCCGGTTGCAGGACAATGGGCATATCGCGCGGAATTTCGGCGGAGAAGATGTGTTCGCGGTTTTCAAACACGCCTTTGGGATAGCGATGGCGCCAGTGATGATAGATTTCATAAACGGTGCTGTCGTGCCAGTTTTCCAGCTGTCCGTCTGCAAGGCGGATACCGGTTTCTTCCAATACTTCGCGCCATGCGGTTTCTTCGATGCGCTCACCCTCTTCCAAACTGCCGGTAACCGACTGCCAAAAACCTTGCGGCGCCGTGCGTTCAATCAGCAGGATATTGCCGTCTTTATCATGCAAAACGACCAAAGCGGAAACAGGATACTTCAAAGGCTTACCGCTCATGATTTGTCCTTGCCGGTTTGATTGGGGAGGCTGATTTTTTGTAGTAAGTAAGCCAAAAGGTTTTCCATGTATCACTCAAAAATGGGAAATTGATATTCAGACGGCCTTTGCCGGAAATCCGCAAAGGCCGTCTGAAATTATACCTGATTTAACTGCGCCAGTTTCCGAGACACCAGCTCTGCCGCTTCTTCCGGCGATTTGGCTTTAAAGCCAACTTCGCCAAAATACGAAATTTTAGGCAAATCACACAAAAACTTATCTACGTCTTGCGCCGTCAAAAAGCGACCGTGCAAATCGAATCCGACATTTAAAAGCACGCCCTTTGATTTCCGCCATCCTGTCATGCAAATGGCCGTACAAGTGATACCAGCCCTGATAGCAGCCGTCCCATTCCTGAATCGGATAATGAAAGAGAACCAGCGTATTCTTAATTTCCGGCAATTTAAGTTTCAAATACGGCCGTATAGACGACAGCAGCGGATGGCCGTCATGCTTGGTTTGGCTGCGGAAAAAATCGGCATGCTGCCGAATCACATGATCATGATTGCCGTAAATCAAGTGATGTTGCCCGTTCAAACGCGACAAAACGCGCTCTATCTGCTTATGGTCTTGGGCAAAGGAAAAATCGCCCAAGTTGTACACCGTATCTTCAGGCGTAACGGTTTCATTCCATGTCCGGATTAAAAATTCATCCATCTGCTCCACGTTATCGAACGGTCGAAATTGCGGGCAGAATTTGGCAATGTTTTTATGTGAGAAATGTAGGTCGGATGTGAAGTAGGTTTTGCTCATGCCGTGCTCTCTGCGTTGCAAGCTTGAATCGTATCACGCGTGGGCGTATGCTGAATAATGTTTATTGTGTGCTTCAAGGAGTTTTTTTATGCGTTTGGTTATTGCCGCGCCGGCTAACGGCGCAATATTGAAAGACGCGCTCAAAGCGCAGCTGCAAAACGACACGCGCGTCAGCAGCTTGGTCGATTTATCCTCACTCGAAGGAACCTATCCGCAACTCTCGTTTGCCGCGGCCGAAGAAGTCGTCGCAGGACGCGCCGACCGTGCGCTGTTGATTTGCGGTACCGGCGTGGGCACGGCAATCGCCGCCAATAAAGTGCGCGGCATACGGGCGGCAACGGCGCATGATTTACTCACGCTCCGCGGCTCGGTGGAAAAACTATGATGCTCAGGTTTTTATGTATGGGGCAAAACGTGATTGCCGCCCCGGCCGCTTGGGCATTGGTCGATATCTGGTTGGACTTTGCGCCATGACACAAGCAGCGGCTATGCGCCTAAAGTCGGCGAAATCGAAGCGTATGAACGCGGAAAAATAAATACGTGTTGCTCCATATATTTTTCAAACGGCCTTGTTACGTTTCGCTTTAGCAAAAACCGGTAAGGCCGTCTGAAAATATTTAAATGCTTATTTTTCCTTTTTTTATTGCAAGGATGTCCTGCGCTGTTGTCGCAGACGCGTAAATTGCGCAAATGCATGACGGCACTGGTCAACTCGGCCTTCGTCGGCTCGTAACGGAAAGCATATTGCTTCACGTACAAAGCTTCGTTACCCTGTACGGCTTTTTATCCAAGTAAATTCAGGTTTGCTGGTTTGCGGATTGTTGGCGCAAAACAACATCACCAAAAGCGAATGGATAGCCGTTTTCTTCACCTGCCGTTATTGGGTTGACACTACTTTGCGGACAGGCATTCTGCCATGAGGCTGAAAGATTGCCGAAAAACTGCTCAACACCCGGTTTCATACCTGCCATGGATTGTAGCGTGACCATTTGCGTCCAGTCTTCCACAGTCTGTTTCTGCGGCACAAGTTCTATCAATGTCACACCATTTTGCGCGGTTTGATAGCCGACTTTGAAGCCTTTAGGCGGAGCGCCGAAAGACCCAAACTCCTCAGCCTGCGCAGTTTGAACAGCTAACGGAAGCATAGCGATGGCGAGCATCAGTTTCCTAACGATACTTGTTTTTTTCATTGTTTTTCCTTATTCACTAAAAGTATGGCAGATGAAACACTCCATCCGCCATCGTCATACTAACACAAGCATATAGCATTTTTTCAGACGGCCTTACAACTGCTTCAAAAACGCTTGAATAAACGCAACCTTATCCAATTCCGGCATAGCGTTGAACGCTTCCTGATGCTCGTGGATGTAGTCGATTAAGGGGTAAAACTCTTCATCAACATGGCGTTTGTCGAGTTTGCGGCCGATATTGCCCTCGTTGCTTCGTCCCTAAAAAAACTTGGAAATCAGGTAATACGGCGATTTGAGTTTGAATAGCATTTCGCCGGTTTGGGCATCAAATACCATAAAGCCTTCGTGTTCCACATTTTTCAGACGGCCTTTCAGCTCGCCGAACGTGATGTTTTTCAGCGTTTCTGGACAGCGGATGCCGTATTGTTTGCCGATTTCGTCCAATTCGGCTTCACTAAACTGACGGTCGGTCGCTACATCAATGCAGCCGATTAAGGTTTCGCCCAACTCTTCACGGATGATGTGTACGTCTTTCGCGTCTGTGATTTCAAATAAAAAAGTATGGTTCGGATAAGCGCGGAACAGGGTTTCGTATTGCGCGCAGTGTGCGGCGGTCATGTCCGCGAACGCGCTATCAAGCGAGCCGGTAGTCGAATACAGCACTTTGCCATCAAACGCCGCGCCTTTAGACGGATGATCGTCTGAAAGCGAGACGAAAGTGCAGCAACCCTAGGAAGCCGTTTACTTTTCACCACTGCGTCCACCAATCTCTCGTCACTGATTCTGATCGGATAGCGGCTGCCTTTGGCAATACGTTCCGAATAATTGAACACTTTTTTAAACGGGCGCACGATGATTCGATTATGCGCGTCGATAATCAAACCGCGCATTTCCAGCAAAGCATCATCAAAGCGGTTGTTATAGAACACGCTGCGGGCGTATTTCAACACGCGCAATTCAGGATAACGCTTGGATGCTTTGGCGGTAAAGTTGCGGCTGCCGTGTTGCAGATAGTGATCGGTCACAAAGGTTTGCTGCGCTTCATCAAACACCAGCGGCTTATGCTCGATAGCCTGCATCTGTTCGATTTTTTCTAACTGCTCCGCATTTGCCGGCTGCACGGCCTCGATGTGGATTTCGTTTGCCACAAGGTTTTGGTTCAACTTGATATACGCCGCCAACACGTCATGCTCTTTTACGCCGTGCAGGTTGGGATAGAAATTGTGCAGTCGGTAGACCTCTGTTTCAAAACCGCTTTTCTCCGCCTGATCCAATAAATGACGGCAACGCGAAGCTTTTTGGTTGGTATTGGAATGAATGATCAAAATATTTCGATTCGGATTTTGGCGTCCAAGTCTCAAAGTTTCAGTCATCAAGGCATTGCCGCGTTTCTGCGCCTTATCCACTGCTTCGCCCGACCAACGATATTCACCGTATTCATCGGTAATAAACAAATCGTTTTCAATACGGACAACTTCCGCATCCTGATACTGCGCTTTAAATTCGGCGGCTTTTTGTTCGGCAAACGTCGATTTTCCCGAACCTTGATGACCGCGGATTAAGATAAATTTTTTTGCATTTTTGTTTCCTTATTCTTTTTTTCTCAGCTTGTCCCTGAATAAATAGGCCGTCTGAAAAAAATATTTCTACCCTTTTTTTCAGACGGCCTTAGCTTCAGTTCACAACTGCCAACGGCGTTTTCTCAATCTCTTCTACCCAGAAATCTGTACCCATACCTCGTTCGGCAAAGGAACCGATCAGGGAGAATACTTGGTCGGAGAAGCCGCCGATGTTCAAGATATCGTGACGGTTTCGTGCTTGAGCCTTGGTGTAGGGCTGGATATCCAGACAAACGAGTTTGGCTTCTGGACAACGTTGTTTCAGAATATTCCACTCTTTCATCAGGCTGGTTGTTGCGCCCCATCGTTGGTTGTCATCTGCCCAACTTTCATTGTCTGACACGATGACGACCAAATCCACGTCGGCTTTTTTTCACGGTTCAACATGGCAAGCGGTGCGCTGCAAGCCGTTCCCGCCGCCGCCGATATTGGCGAGTTTTTCGGCGTTGGTCATGATGCTGTCGCGCGGGTTGAGCTTCACGTTTACCGTGATTTGTTCAAACGGTATCACGCGGGCTTGCGGATTAGTACGCAACATGGCGGCGGACACGAGCGCGGCAATATCGATGCAGCGGGTTTTGGTGGACGCACTGCCGCGATAGCCGGTAGCCGGGCTGTGCATAGAGCCGGAGACATCCGGGCAAACCACGACTTTGCCTTGGATTGCCGGTACGTTTTGTACGGCGGTTTCCATCGCATCTTGCAGGGCTTCGCGGATTTCAAACGGCATTTGTTCAGATGTAGCCTGATAGGCAGTCAGCAACTGATAAGGCAGCACGCGGGCGCGGGCAATGGCGGTTTCGTCACGCAGTTTTTCTGCCACCATTTTGATGTTTTTGCTTTTCGCAAACACTTCGTGGCGCAGGAAAGTGTTCAGGTTTTGACGAACCTGCTGCCATGAGCCGTTGCGGGCGATTTGCGCCCAGTCGCCGCTGTTCAAGTCTAAAGCAGTGAGCATTTGGAAAGGAACGTTGGGCAATGCGCCTTCTCGGCTTTGTTTGTAGTCTTCAAAAGCGCGGGTAATGGGCGGCAATGCTTCGCGGTCGTACGGTTTGCCGATCAGCCATGCAAACCATGCGGCACGCCATGCTTCACGCGGTTTGGGATGCACCATTTTGACCACGTCTGCCAGCGACGGCGAATTGCCGATAGCGGCGTTCAACAGTTGTTTTTCGGTGGCGGTCAAAAGCCAAGTTTGCATCAGCTTTTTCGGACGGTTGCCGAAAGATTTTCTGCCGACTGCGCCGCTGCGGATAATTTGTGCGAAGTTACGCAACATTTTACCGTTGTCCACCACTTGGTCGAATACGCGGGCGAGCATATTCACGTCTTTTTGCGCCAACACGGCAAGCAACAGCGCAGGCATATCTTTCATAAAACCTTTTTGACGGGCATATACGGCAGTTTTGGCGATAAACTCGGCATCCAGGCTTTCTGCCAATTTCAACACTTGGTCAAGCTGACTTTGTGCATCGGCATAGTAGGTATTGTTCAGACAACCGGTAGCGGCAAGCTGTGCCAGCTGTTGTTTGGGTGTCAGCGTGTAGGCGATGCCGCCTGCTTCATTATAGGTATCGGTTTTAGTAAAACAGTTTTTAATCGATTGAAACAAGTTAGTATTAGCCATTTTCATCTTCTTTCATATTGTTGGTTTGAGGCCGTCTGAACTTGTTTTAGCTTTGTTTTTCAGACGGCCTTGAATGGGTGGCAGTGTGGCGGCTAAAGATGAAGAGAAGCGTTTTTAACTGAAAGCTAATGTATTCTCTTCCGGGCATCCGCCTACTGCCGTAGGGCGACTAGATTTACTAGGATCATTCAGGGTTTTTAGCAGAGGAAAGGAATGTAATCCTAATGGCATTCGCCCATAAGGGGCGGCACATCTGGGCAACGAAAGAGTGGAGAAATTTTTTACGCGCTCTATCCTCTGAGCTACTCTGCCATAGTTGGCGGCAGAGACGGGATTCGAACCCGCGACCTCGAGCGTTACAGGCTGTAATTCCTCCGGCATTTGCCGAATGTACCGAAAACGGTTTTTATATCAGCCCATCCGAATATTTCAGACGGCCTCGAATGAGGGGCAGCGTAGCGGATAAAAGTGAAGAGAAACGGTTTTTAACGTGAAAGGTTAATTTACTCTCTTCAAGCATCCGCCTGCTGCCGTATAAAAGTAATATGGCACGCAACAAGTTTTTTTCAGGGAAACATGCCTTGGCTCTACCAACTGAGCTACTCTGCTATTTTGGATAACAGAGACAGGACTCGAACCTGCGACACAAGGATATCCATGTTGTAGTTTCCCTAGGCATTTGCCTGCCATATTGGAAAGGGTGGGCGACTAAATAAACAAGACGTTCAACGTCTATTAGACGAGACAGGATTCGAACCTGTTAATCCAAATGTAGTCTTGTTGGCATTCGCCCTGTAACCACACAGCAGCTAAATTTACGGAAAATTTTTTTCTCCGGTAACTGTATTTCCCGAAGCATCTACTGTATCGTTACATTCTACAACATAGCCAACAGCGTGCCAAGAATAAAATATTTATAAAAATAATTTTTAATTTATTGAATATAAAGAAAATATATTTTGAAGTAGCTTTTGTCAGTAAGAAGCGTAGAATAATAAAAAATATATTTATAGATAGTTATATAGAAAATAAAATATAAAAGGATATATGATGAGATTCGATGATTTGGACAAACGCTTGCGACAATACGAAACCGCTTATGATTTTTTTGCGTACCACAGGAAAATTTTATTGTTGTACGCTTAGAGCGGGCGCGGTTTTACACGACTAACCAAGGAAATTTGGCAGTTTGAAGCCCCGCTCGACATTCGTTTCCGCGATCTGATGGCACACACCGTCCGACATCTGATGCAATGTGGCTTCAATGTAGCGTACGGCTATTCGGAAAGCGATGAAATTTCACTATTACTGCGTCGAGACGACGATACGTTCAAACGCAAAACGCGCAAAATCATTTCGGTATTGGCTGGTGAAGCCAGCGCCGCCTTTTCCGTGGCGCACGGGCAGACTGCCGCTTTTGATGCACGGGTTTGCGTTTTGCCGAACGAAAAACTGGTGGTCGATTATTTCCGTTGGCGGCACGAAGACTCATACCGCAACGCGCTCAACGCCCACTGCTATTGGATGCTGCGCAAGAAAGGAGAAAGCGTGTCCCGCGCTACAGATGCCGTCAGCGGCCTAAAACGCGTGCAAAAGCACGATTTGTTATTTGAAAACAATATCAATTTTAACGAACTGCCTGCGTGGCAGAAACATGGCTTCGGTGTGTATTTTCAGACGGCCTTAAAAGAAGGTTTTAATCCGAAAACTGACGAAACCGTACAAGTAAAACGTCAAATCCTGCATACAGATTTCGAGCTGCCGTTGGGCGATGATTACGGCGCATTTGTCTTGGAAAGAATTGTTTAGAGGCCGTCTAAAAATGAATACTGCTACAAAAGGATATATCCCCGCTGTTCTCATCATTGATTTGGAAGTCGATCCAAAAACCGACAAGCCATTCAAAATCGGAGCATTCCGCCCCGACTCAGGTTTGTTTTTTGAAAAAGCTTTTCGTGGAGAAAAAGGTTTTCATACCGCCTTGTGTGAAATGGCGCATCTGACCAGTGGATTAAAGTGGCTGATGGGGCACAACATCCTCGGGCACGATTTGAAATATTTGAAGGCCGTAGTGCCCGAAGCCGCATGGCTTAAAGTGCCTGTTATCGATACGCTGTGGCTCTCACCTTTGGCATTTCCGCAAAATCCGTATCACCGACTAATCAAAAACCATAAAATCATCTCTTCTGAAATTAATTCCCCACTTGCCGACTGTCACGCTTGCTGGCAGCTTTTTTTCAAGACCAATGCACGGCTTTCGGAAAAAAATCAAAGCCGAAAAGCCCGAGGAGTTTGCGCTGTGGACAGCCCTGTCTGATATACCCCTGCCGTATCGTCTTTCAGACGACATTATGATTCCAAAGCGTGATACATCGCCGGATGTCAAGAAACTGATCGACACTATTTGGTTGATGATGCAGACAACAATGATCAAGGTTGTCTGAAAGTCTGCCGCACACGTTTTTTGGAGTTAATGAAAACTGACATCCGCAATCCTTCCATATATCCTTCCCTCGGCTATGCCTTATCTTGGTTAAATGTCTCTGGTGGTAATTCTGTGTTAGCTCCGTGGGTGAGGCACCAGTTTCCCGATACGGCTCGGCTGATTGCCGAATTGCGAGACCATGATTGCGGTAGTACGGAATGCCGTTATTGTCAGGATACGCTCAATCCTGAGGCGCAGTTACAGCGTTATTTCAAACTACCGACTTTTCGCGATGTAAAAGGATTTGATGGTGGACAACGTGCTGTGGTGCAATCAGGTATGAAGGGGTTGCATACGCTGGCGGTGCTGCCCACGGGCGGCGGCAAATCCTTGTGTTATCAGTTGCCAGCGCTCAACCGCTACTACCGCAACGGAGGCTTGACAATAGTTGTTTCACCTTTGCAATCGCTGATGAAAGATCAGTTGGACGGTTTGGAGAAAAAAGGAGCTACCTGCGCTACTATGCTTAACGGCTTAGTTGAGGTGGTTGAACGTGCCCAAATTTTAGACAAAATAGCTTTGGGCGATATCGGCATTTTGTTTGTCGCGCCTGAACAGTTCCGCAACACCAGTTTTATTAACGCTATTTCGCAACGCCAAATTAACGGCTGGGTATTCGATGAGGCACATTGCCTGTCGAAATGGGGACACGACTTCCGTCCAGACTATCTATACGCAGTCAAATTTATCGCTGAACACAGCAAAAATAACGGTACGGTGGCTCCGGTAAGTTGTTTTACTGCTACTGCCAAACCCGATGTCCTCGCCGACATCACTAACCATTTCCGTGAGGAGGCTGGTATTGAGTTCCGCCAATTTATTGGTGACAACGAGCGCGACAATCTGTTTTACGATGTGCTGGAGATTTCAGATGGCCTTAAAAAACAAAAAATCAACGAGCTGTTGCATCGTGAACTTGATCATCAAAGCGGTGGAGCCGTGGTATTTGTCGGACGGCGGAAAAGTGCGGAAACCTATTCGGCTTACCTGAAAGAACAAGGCTGGGCATGTGAGCATTTCCACGCAGGCTTGGGGAACAACGAAAAAGCCGATATTCAAAACCAGTTTATTGGCGGTAGTTTGCGCGTTATTGTCGCCACCAACGCCTTTGGTATGGGCGTGGATAAACCTGACGTACGCTTGGTTATTCACGCTGAAATCACCGGCTCGCTGGAAAATTATTTGCAGGAAGCGGGCAGAGCAGGGCGTGATCAGGTAGAGGCAAAATGCGTCTTGCTGTATGACAGCAAAGACGTGGACACACAGTTTTCAATCAGCAAAATGTCGCAAATTGAATTGCGCGATTTGAAATCAGTGTGGAAGAAAGTTGGTTGGCTGAATCAGGCGGCATACGGCAAAGACCATTGCGGTGAAATCGTGGCAACAGGTGGCGAAATTTTGCGCGACACCGAAGAGTACATGAGTTTTGACAGCGATGATAGACAGGCAGATACCAAAGTCAAAACCGTATTGGCATGGTTGGAACGTGCAGACTTATTGGAGCGTAAGGAAAATCAAACTCGTATTTTCCCCGCACGTTCAGGTCGTCTGAATCTAGATGAGGCACTGGCGATTATTGAAAAAAACAAGTTCAGTAAGCGTATCTCGGAAATTTACCAAACCATTGCCGAAATTGTGTTTAAAGCGCCAGAGGATGCGCCTTTGAGTACCGATGATTTGGTGCAGGCAACAGCATGTAGTTTCACCGAATTACGAGGTCATCTAAAAAAGCTGGAAGAATTGGGTATCCTTACCAACGATACGCATATGACCATCATTTTGCGTACCGATAACATAAAGCCTGCCGACAAACGTCTGGCACAAATTATCGCTTGGGAAGAGAAACTTTGGCAGATTTTAAAAAACGAAATTCCGGAAGCAGACCAAGGTATTTGGCAAAATCTCTCGTTGAGCGCTGTCTGCCACCAAATGCATGAGGTAGGTTTAGAAACCAATCCTGCTGAAATCAAACTTCTGATGCAGTCGCTCGCCGATGATAAGGCGGCAGAGCGAACGAACAGCAGTGGAAGTTTCCAAATCCGTGATGTTGGCAACAACCTTTTGAAAATACGTTTCAAGAATCCCAAAAGCGACAGTTGGGAAAACATACAAAACAATGCCGAACTTCGCCGTAATATCGGTCTGTGCCTTTTACCATTCCTGATGGCAAAAACCAATGGAGTGCGTCAAAAAGACGTAATGGTTGAAACCCGTATGGGTGAATTGGTGCAGCAGCTTGCCGACGATTTGGTATTATCGGTACAAATCCCGGTTGACCGTCGCGAGCTTCTGCTCAGGCAGACACTGCTGTTTATGCACAAACAAGGCATTATCAAACTCAACCACGGCATGACCATTCTGAGACATGCCATGACTATCACACCTAATCCCAAAGCACTCTCAGCTAAACGCCAGTATCTCGCGGAGGATTATAAACCGCTTTCCGTTTTTTACGGCGAAAAACGCTTTCAAATCCATGTGATGCAGGAGTATGCCCTTCGAGCACTGAAAAATCTTACTGAAGGGTTGAATTTGGTGCGTGATTACTTTGGCTTAGAAGAAAAGAATTTTAAGAATAAATGGTTTAAAGGTCGTCTGAAAGAATTGGACGAGCCTGCATCGCCACAAACCCTGCGTGAAATTACAGACGGGCTGAATGAGATGCAGAAAGCCGTTGTTACCGACCAAAGCGGCAGCAACCGTCTTATTCTTGCCGGACCGGGTTCAGGAAAAACACGAGTTATTGTACACCGTGTTGCCTACCTTTTACGGGTGCAACATGTTCCCCCATCCGCCATCATTGTATTGACTTTCAACCGTTTGGCGGCGCAGGAGGTCAAGCGTCGCCTGTTCGGACTGGTCGGCCCTCTTGCTGCTGCCGTTACGGTTATGACTTATGACGGTATGGCAATGCGGCTTTTGGGTGTGCACTTTGACGGTAACAACCGAGAATACGGCAAAAGTCAATTTAAAGAATGGTGCAGGCAGGCTGCCGCTATGCTTTCAGACGACCTTGAAAACGATGATGGTAACGATGAAACACGCGAACGTATCATGGCAGGCTTCCGCTATATTCTGGTAGATGAATACCAAGACATCAGTGAAGAACACTACCGGCTTGTTTCTGCGCTTGCGGGTAGGAAGCGGGCTGAAGAAGACAAGCTGACCATTCTGGCGGTCGGCGACGATGACCAAAACATCTACGCCTTCAATGGCACGAGTAACGAGTACATACACCGCTTCCAAAGACTACGACGTTGCCCAACCCGACTATTTGACCTACAACTACCGCAGTACGCAGCACATCATCAGCGCCGCCAACAGCGTGATAAACGGTATGAGAGGTCGTCTGAAAACACTGCATCCGATTGTTATCAACCCTGAACGTCAAACACAGCCCAACGGTGGCGGATGGGCTGCAACAGACAGCATACGGCAGGGGCATGTGCGCCACATCAGCCTGCCGTTCGGTAGCAGCAGCAACATACAGGGACAAGCGGTTATCACCGAAATAGGTCGTCTGAAAACCTTGGGTGCAGTCGCATGGAATGAGATTGCAGTTTTAACCCGTCATAATGTCAGTCTCAAACCTCTGCAGGCATGGTGTGAACAAAACGGCATACCTTATTTTTTGAGTGCCGATAAAAGCAGCAAAATCAAATTGCGCCACACCCGTGAGTTTGTCCGCCTGATTGACGGCGTGGAAAAACAAACCGAAGGCTTTACATCACAAGCTTTTGCAGAACTGATTAGTGAACAAGTGAAAAAAAGTGGTGGTAGTTGGTGCGTTTGGTTTAGGCAATTACAAACTGATTTCTTAAACGAATATCCACTGCAAGATGAGAAGCTACCTGAAAAGTCGGATAACCTTGCAGAGAGTCGTGAGGCAGAAATCCAAGCATCGCCTATAGAAGACAACGGGTCGTCTGAAAACGGTAGTGGCACTGTTAACCGATATTCGCCCGCCTTTCTGAAAAGCTGGCTCTACGAGTATGTAGGTGATGAACATGAAACCCGTTCGGAAGGTATATTTCTAGGCACGGCACATGCAGCCAAAGGATTGGAGTTTAAGCACGTCTTCATTTTAGACGGCGGTTGGCAGGGAGTTGACGAAGCCGAACAGAGGCTTTATTACGTCGCTATGACTCGTGCCATAGAAACACTGACCCTACTGCAAACTACCACAGAGCATCCTTGGATGGCAAAGCTACCTGATGATATTGAAAGCGTGGCTCAAATCTTTACCGAATTGCCTGAGTTGAATACCGAATACAGGCGTTTGGCAGCTTATCGAAACACGGCAGTCGAGGGAGAAACCGACAATAAAAGTGATTTGGATATCGACTTCATCGTTTGTCACAATAATGTCGAAACTGTGAAACAACGCCTGTCTGCTGCTGCGAAGCTGAAAAAAGACGATCCACTGGAAATGAAACGGACGGAGGATGGCAGATATATTTTCCTTTCTGATGATATTGAAGTTGCCCGTACCGTCAAATTACCACCGTTGCCGGCAAAAACTACCGCCTATGCCAACACTTTCAGAGTACGTTATTTAGACGAAGTCGGAGAATCATTTCGTCAACGTATCCCAGAAAAAATCGGTACTAAAAAGCTGGAAAAATGGACGCTTGTTATTCCTATGTTAGTGATACCGCCTGAGTAAGAAGAGTTTTTCAGGCTATCTCAAACATGAAGAGGGCAGCTTGAATACAAGGCTGTCTAAGACTCGAACGGAATAAACGGAATAAAAGATGAGTAACAAAAAACAAGTCGCCATCAGCTTTCTCGGTACAGTGCTGGATAAAGGTTTCAATCAAGAGCGTTGGTTGAAGTGGCGGCCGAATGTCGCCATGAATCAGCGTCAGGATTTTCATCTTGACCGTATGGAGCTGTTTTATGCGAAAAAATACCGCGAGCTGGCGGATCATGTAAAAGCCGATATTCAGCAGGTGTCGCCGCACACAGTCGTCAATCTCGTACCTATGGAGCTGGCAAACCCGTGGGATTTTTTTCCGAGGTTTATACCAAGCTGCACGATTGGGCGGCGGGCTATCCATTTGATACAGAAGAAGAAACCTATCTCACCCACATCACGACAGGTACACACGTTGCCCAAATCTGCCTGTTTTTATTGGTGGAATCTCGTCAAATCCCCGGCGTTCTGTTACAAACCGCTCCTCCCAAAAATCAAAGACGCAGTATGGAGGACGGCAATGTCGGCAGTTATGAAATCATCGATTTAGACTTGGCTCGTTACGACGTACTGGCCGAACGCCTTGCCGCCGTACGCGATGACGCAGTACGCTACCTGAAAAGCGGTATTTCCACCCAAAACGCCGCTTTCAACCGCATGATTGCCGAAATCGAACAGGTCGCGCTCAACTCCCCTTCTCCCCATTCTACTTTCCGGCCCCACAGGCGCAGGCAAATCCATGCTTGCACGCAGGATTTTTGAATTGAAAAAAGCACGCCATCTGATTAAAGGCACATTTGTCGATGTAAACTGCGCCACCCTTCGCGGTGACGGCGCAGCATCAGCCCTGTTCGGCCACAAAAAAGGCGCCTTTACCGGCGCCGCAGAAAAACGTGAAGGCTATCTAAAAACTGCCGACGGAGGCGTATTGTTTTTAGACGAAATCGGAGAATTAGGCTTAGACGAGCAAGCCATGTTGCTCAAAGCCATTGAAGAAAAACACTTTTATCCCGTCGGCAGCGACAGCGAAGTTAAAAGCGACTTCCAGCTCATCGCCGGCACCAACCGCGACCTGCGCCACGAAATCCGCGCTGGACGCTTCCGAGAAGACTTGTTCGCCCGCATCAACATCTGGAATTACCCACTGCCCGCACTCGCCGACCGTCGCGAAGACATCGAGCCCAACGTCGAACACCAGCTCGCCCTAGCCTCGCAAGAACTCGGCCGAACCACCCGCTTCAACAAAGAAGCCCTGGCCGCCTACCTCGACTTCGCACACTCCAACCAAGCACCATGGCGCGGCAATTTCCGCGACCTCGCCGCCAGCATCATGCGCTTGGCCACACTCGCACCACAAGGCAGGATACAGGTAGAACAAGTCCAAGCCGAAATCGAACGCCTCAAATGGTTATGGTCGGAAGAACCCTTTTCAGACGACCTCCTACATAAAAGGCCGTCTGAAAAAGCACAAGACTATCCCGATAAAGTCGATTGGGACACATTGGATTTGTTCGACAAACTACAACTGCAACATGTCATCGACGAATGCCGCAAACATCCCAATATGGCCGCTGCCGGCCGTGCATTGTTCAACATCTCACGAACAGAGAGGGCAAAAGTCAATGATAGCGATCGATTAAGGAAATATTTACAGCGATTCGGATTAGAATGGGGAGATATTTAAGTAGAGTGAGCAAGGAGGTTTTGCAAAGGCCTCCTCATGCTGATTCTAGAAAGTAGCTCATTTTAATAGCACTTTTTATTATCATTTCTAAAAATAAAAAGGCATCAATCTGATGCCTTTTTATTTTCGTTAATATAAAAAAATTAATGTTCATACCAACGTTTGGTCGATTCACCAATCACTTCTTCGACTTACTTCAAAAAAATGCCGCATGATAGGCAATATGCTCACCAATAAAACTGGCGATGAAGTAATAGCTATGATCGTAGTCTTTGTGGAAGCGCACATCGACCGGTTGATTTGCCGCACGACAGGTTTCGATAAAATCTTCGGTACGCAATTGTGTTGGCAAAAACTCATCTTCCAAGCCCTGATCAATGCGCATACCTTGCACTTTATAGCCTTGTTGGATGAGCGCGTTGGCATCATATTGCTGCCATTTTTCGCGATCTTTTCCTAAATAGGCAGAAAAGGCTTTTTCTCCCCAAGGCACAAGGCTTGGCGACAAAATGGGCGAAAAGGCAGAAACACTTTGATAACGTTCTCGGTTTCGCAGTGCCAATACCAATGCGCCATGTCCGCCCATTGAATGTCCCATAATGGAACGTTTGCCGTTGGTAGGAAATTTTTCCTCAATCAGACGGGGCAACTCGTTCAAAATATAATCATACATTTGATAATTCGTCGCCCAAGGCTGCTCGGTCGCATTAAGATAAAAGCCCGCACCCTGCCCTAAATCGTAAGTAGCATCGTTCGGCACTTGCTCTCCACGAGGGCTGGTATCGGGGGCAACCACAATCACTTGATGTTCTGCCGCATAACGCTGGAAGCCTGATTTGGTAATGAAATTTTGTTCCGTACACGTTAATCCGGAAAGCCAATAAATCACACCAAGCGGTCGATTCTCCTGATTATCCGGCAAATAGACGGCAAATTTCATTTCGCATTGCAGCGTTTGGGCATGGTGTGCCCAAACTTGTTGCGAACCACCAAAAATTTGATGTTGTTCAATCAGTTTCATCGCGTACCTTAGTAATGAATAACAGCGCGGATCGATTTACCTTCGTGCATTAAATCAAAGGCTTCATTGATTTGATCGAGTGTCATTGTGTGGGTCACAAACGGTTCTAACTCGATGTCGCCTTTCATTGAATCTTCTACCATTTTCGGCAGTTCAGAGCGACCTTTCACACCACCAAACGCCGTGCCTTTCCAAACACGACCTGTGACCAACTGAAACGGACGAGTTGAAATTTCTTGGCCTGCACCCGCTACGCCGATGATAATGGATTGTCCCCAACCACGGTGTGCACTTTCTAATGCCTGACGCATTACGTTTACGTTGCCAATACATTCAAAGGTATGGTCAATGCCCCATTTATTGATGTCTAACAACACATCTTTGATCGGTTTATCGTAATCGTTCGGGTTCAAACAATCAGTTGCACCAAACTGTTTTGCCAACTCGAATTTTGAGGGATTGGTATCAATAGCGATAATACGACCTGCTTTGGCTTGACGCGCACCTTGTACCACCGCCAAACCAATTGCCCCCAAGCCAAACACGGCAACAGAGTCGCCTTCTTGCACTTTTGCTGTGTTATGTACCGCACCAATACCAGTGGTAACGCCGCAGCCGAGCAAACATACTTGTTCGTGGTTGGCTTCTGGGTTGATTTTCGCCAGTGAAACTTCGGCAACAACTGAGTATTCACTGAAAGTCGAACAGCCCATATAGTGATAGATCGGCTGACCTTGATAAGAAAAACGCGTTGTGCCGTCCGGCATTAAACCTTTACCTTGCGTATCACGCACTGAGACGCATAAGTTGGTTTTACCTGAACGACAAAACTCACATTCGCCACATTCTGCGGTGTAAAGCGGAATCACGTGATCGCCTGGTTTTACGCTTGACACACCTTCTCCTACAGCAACAACCACACCCGCACCTTCATGTCCAAGCACCACAGGGAATACGCCTTCAGGATCGCTTCCTGATAACGTAAATGCATCTGTATGGCACACACCAGTGTGCGTGTTACGAATTAACACCTCGCCTTTGCGTGGCATTTCTACGTCGATTTCCACAATTTGTAAAGGTTGATTTGGTGCGAATGCCACCGCCGCACGAGATTTGATGGTTGAATTGGTTTGTTTATTTTCCATTATTTTTTTCCTTTTTAATTCATTAATCAAGTTATCTAGCCAAAGTGAGATAACAACAGCTTATACTTTGAAATTCACTATAAAGCAAGCATTTTTGCAATTTTGCACCGGCGGTAGCATGATCGACTGATGGACCGCCATGCAATCGGCGGTCAAATGGTTCCGAATATTTCCCTAAATCGTGAAGCTTTCTCGTCTGGCAGGCAATTTCCTGCGTACCGAATACCCGAGCAAACTCTGCCGCCATTTCGCCAACATTGACCGAATGGCTTTGTAAGGTTTGCCAATGTTCGTAAGGTAAGAGATTACCGAGTTTGTCTTGAGCGGAATGGGCGTAGTAAATTAGAGGTTTCATATTGAAATTCTAAAAAATTCAAACTGATATCATGCAATGATAATATGATATTAAATTTAATATGCAAATAGAAAGAATGCCGTCTGAAACTTTTTTTCAGACGGCATTGTTATTTATTAATCTTTATAACTTGCTTCTAATATCCTCCACTGCTTTCACTAAAGCCTCAGAAAGCGAAGGATCAAAAGAAGAGTGGCCTGCTTGGACGATTCTCAATTCTGCTTCAGGGAAGGCTTGCGAGAGTTCCCACGCGCTTTGCATCGGGGTGCATAGGTCGTAGCGGCCTTGGACGATGATGGTTGGGATATGGCGGATTTTGTCGATGTTTGCCAAGATGGCTTTATCGCCCTGCAACCAGCCTTCGTTCACGAAGTAATGGTTTTCCATTCTTGCGATGGCAAGGGAGGCTTGCGGATCTTCATCCACGTCTTTAGGTTCAAACTGAATAAGATAGCTTTCCCAGTCTGCCCATGATTTGGCCGCTTTAAGGCGCGTGGCTTCATCTTCGCTGAACAGCATTTCATGGTAGGCTTTAATTAGGGCTTGGCGTTTGTTTTCGGCTACTGGTGCAATGAATTTTTGCCATTGGGCCGGATAAATTTGGCTGACGCCGCCTGCTTCGTTCAACCATGCCATTTCAGACGGCCTGCACAGGAAAATACCGCGCAAAACTAAGCCGCTGACGCGATCGGGATGGGTTTCGGCATAAGTCAGCGACAAGGTGCTGCCCCATGAACCGCCAAAAACCAGCCATTTTTGGATACCGAGCATTTCGCGCACTTTTTCAATATCTGCAACCAAATCCCATGTGGTGTTGTCTTCGGTACAGGCATACGGTTTAGAGCGTCCGCAACCGCGTTGGTCGATGATGACGATGCGGAAATGCTCTGGATTAAAAAAGCCGCGACAGGCCGGTGATGCGCCTGCTCCGGGGCCACCATGCAGGAAAATTACGGGGTGGCCATCAGGATTACCTGATTCTTCCCAGTAGATTTCGTGAATGTCGGATACGCGCAAAAGGCCGCTATTTCTTGGTTCTTGAATCGGATGCATGAGCTTTCTCCTTTGTCTGATGGATATGTTGATTGTAACACTTTACCTTCTGATTTTTCAGACGGCCTACATAGGTTTATCGTCACAAATGGCGTAAAATACCACTTTTTGACAGGATTTTTTATGGCCGACAACAAACAAACACATGCTGCACCAGAAGGACAACTTTTATTGCGTACGGTAGCCATGCCGCGCGATACCAATCCTAATCAGGATATCTTCGGCGGCTGGATTATGTCGCAAATGGATCTGGGCGGCGGTATTTTGGCGGCAGAAATCGCACAGGGACGAATTGTAACCGTGGCCGTTCAAGAAATGAATTTCATCAGACCGGTAAAGGTCGGCAACGTCGTATGCTGCTACGGTCATTGCGTCCGCGTAGGCAATACTTCTTTGCAACTGAAAATCGAAGTGTGGGTTAAGACTTTGATGAACGATATGGTAACGGAAGACCGTCAACTGGTCACCGAAGCCGTGTTCACTTATGTCGCTATCGATTCACAAGGCAATCCGCGCCCTATTCCTCGCGAAGGCAATGCAAAGCTGGCTCATTTGTAAATTTAAAAAATCAAAACAAGGCCGTCTGAAACTCAACGTTCAGACGGCCTTTTTTCATACAGAAGCAAAAATGTAATAATATTTCTTTTGAGTTAAAGCAAGGCGAAGTATCTGTTTTTTAGGTTTAATTCAAGCTGATTGATAAAACAAAGACCGTACACCGGCTTCCTATAACACTGCCCTACCGCGACAGTTCGCGCCACTTTTGAAACGGCGTTTTCTCCTCAACCCACTTTAAGGAACATCATGGCTTCGCGCGATCTATACCCACAGGAAATTTTACAGGTTGTTCTCGACAAAAGCTGCGCCAAAGCACAATCCAGCATCCCCACACTGGCAATCTTGAGCGTTTTGGCCGGCGGATACATCGGCTTCGGTTATCTCGCCTATTTAAAAGTAGTCAGCGGCATTCCGCACGAATGGAGCGGTTTTGCCACTTTACTCGGCGCCTCCGTGTTCCCAATCGCCTTAATTTGCATCCTGCTTGGCGGCGGCGAGCTGGTAACCAGCAACATGATGATCATGTCTTTAGGCAGATTGGCCGGACAGATTTCCTCCAAAATGCTGCTGCGCAACTGGGTTATCGTTTGTATCGGCAATTTGGTGGGCACGCTGGCGATGGCGTTTTTCCTTGGATACTATGTCGGTATGATTGAAGGCAGCATGGCAGAAAAAACCATTGCCGTGGCGGAAGCAAAAGTCCATATGGATTTCGGCCGCGCTTTTGTATCGGCAGTCGCATGTAACTGGATGGTCTGCATGGGCGCGTGGTTGCACTTTGCTGCTAAAAACACAACCGGACGAATGCTGGCCATTTGGTTCCCCGTCATGATTTTCGTATTAAACGGCTTCCAACACCTTGTCGCCAATATGTTCGTTATCCCCGCAGGTATTTTGGCAGGCGCAAACATCACATGGGGCCAGTTTTTCTTCAATATGATTCCCGTATTCCTGGGCAATGTCGTCGGTGGCGCATCCTTTGTCGGCGCGTCTTATCTTTATACTTATAAAGACTCGCTGAAAGATAGTGCCGAATAGTTCTGCTTTGAAAACAACAAAACCTGCTTTTGAGAAAGCAGGTTTTGTTTCAGACGGCATTGGTATTAAGTTTTTAAAATCCATTCGGACACATTATTCAGATAAATCATCCAAACGAAAAAAGAGCCGTTTTTAAAACGGCTCTTTCCAATTTTTTGGTCGGAGTGAAAGGATTCGAACCTTCGACCCCTTGCACCCCATGCAAGTGCGCTACCAGACTGCGCCACACTCCGACTCGATAAGCTGTGAATTCTAGTTTCAAACGCTGATTTTTGACAAGTGCTTTTTTTAGAAAGGGAAATTTACTCGTTTGAAAACATTTGAATTATTTGTAAGCAAAAAAAGGCCGTCTGAAATCGTTCAGACGGCCTTTGATTATTCAGTCAAAAATCAAGCTTCAACCGGAATAATACCGATTTTGGCCTGCCATTGTTTTGGTGCAATGGCGTGAACCGATTCGCCGTTACTATCCACCGCAACGGTCACAGGCATGTCTTTGACTTCAAATTCGTAAATCGCTTCCATACCCAATTCTGGGAACGCCAAGACTTTAGATGCTTTAATGGCTTTGGCAACCAAATATGCCGCGCCGCCGACAGCCATCAGGTAAACAGCTTTGTTATCGGCAATGGCTTGGCAAGTTGCTGCACCGCGTTCGGATTTACCGATCATACCCAGGAGGCCGGTTTGTTCCAGCATTTGGCGGGTGAATTTATCCATACGGGTGGAAGTAGTCGGACCGGCCGGGCCAACAACTTCGTCACGGACTGGATCAACCGGGCCAACGTAGTAAATCAGTTTGTTGGTGAAATCTACCGGCAATTCTTCGCCTTTGTTGAGCATATCAACCAAACGTTTGTGCGCGGCATCGCGGCCGGTCAAGATTTTACCGTTCAGCAACAATACGTCACCGGTTTTCCATGTGGCCACTTCTTCTTTGGTCAGGTTGTTGACATCGACACGTTTGCCGTTGTCAGGGCTGTAAGTCAGATCCGGCCAGTCTTCCAAAGATGGGGCTTCCAGTTTGGCCGGGCCTGAGCCGTCCAATTCAAATTCGATGTGGCGGGTAGCTGCGCAGTTTTGGAATCATGGCAATCGGTTTTGGAAGCCGCGTGGGTTGGGTAGTCAAGGATTTTGACATCCAGCACGGTACTCAAACCGCCCAAACCTTGTGCGCCGATACCCAAGGCATTTACTTTTTTGTAGAGTTCCAAGCGCAGGGCTTCGGTTGTAGACAATTCTGCACCGGAATCGGCTTTTTCTTTGAGCTCCTGAATATCGATATGGCTCATCAGGCTTTCTTTGGCCATCAACACTGCTTTTTCAGGCGTACCGCCGATACCGATACCCAAGATGCCCGGAGGACACCAGCCTGCACCCATTTGAGGAACGGTTTTCAATACCCAATCAACGATATTGTCTGAAGGGTTGAGCATGGCAACTTTGGTTTTGTTTTCAGAACCGCCGCCCTTGGCTGCGCAAGTGACTTCGACTTTGTCGCCTTTTACGATTTCCATGTGTACAACGGCAGGGGTGTTGTCTTTGGTATTTTGACGTTTGCCAGCCGGGTCAGCCAATACAGAGGCACGCAGTTTGTTGTCAGGATAGGTGTATGCACGGCGTACGCCTTCGTTAACCATTTCCTGTACGCTCATCTCGGCATCCCACTGCACATCCATGCCCACTTTCAAGAATACGGTCGCAATACCGGTATCCTGACAAATCGGACGATGGCCTTCAGCACACATACGGCTATTGACCAAAATCTGCGCCATCGCATCTTTGGCGGCAGGGTTTTCTTCTTTTTGATAAGCCTTGTACAAAGCCTGGATGTAGTCTTTAGGATGGTAGTAGCTGATGAATTGGAAAGCATCGAAAATACTTTGGATAAAGTCTTCTTGCTTGATGACGGTCATGATTGTGTTCCTTTTCGGAGTCATGGTAGGGAGGATTTGTTTATTTCTTTAAGAGACCGATTTTTTCAGACGGCCTTCAATAGTGTAATAGTGCTTTCAAATGAATGACCCAGACAATATCATTTTCATACCTTATTGATTTAAATGAAATTTAATATCGCATTAAATCACTTGGTTATTGATAATCTATATCCACTAACCATTCACTTAAATAGAAATAAAATTACATTATTTTTTTAAATGATAATCTTATTTCAAGGCCGTCTGAAAAATATTTGCCTTAAGTATCTGAGAAAGAAATTTAGTAGCTTGTATTTAAAAAGGGAAACTACCAAAATTTCAGACAGCCTTTCTTATTTTCCAATACAATACACAATTGTAAAATCCGTGTCATTTTTCTCCTCAATCTTCTTGACTGATATCAAACTTGTTTTGATTTTCTGAAATTTTATAACAGTCTTTTTCACTTACTTGCATACCTAAATATTATTCAATATATACAACAATCTATGCAAAAATCATCTAATATATAATAATGATTTTTTTACTAGTAAATAGATGAATATTTTTAAAATTTATGTTAAAAAAAGTAATTTTTATTTTACTTTTAAAATCAAATAAATAGTAATAAATTTGTCTAAATAATAGGCATATTTTGTTTACAATCCTTTCCTCTATAAAACCCTTAGATTTGCCCCATATCATCAAAAATCTACTAAATTCTGATACACTTCGACCCATACAGATAAATATTGATTTTTAAAAAGAATTTCTGAGTAAATGACTTGGATATTTCCCTCACGCACGATAGATGTAATAAAAAAATACAATTAATCAAATTATCCCACTATTCCAACTTCCAATTTCACAGGAACAAACCATGAGTGAAAATTTGTTAACCCTGACCATAGACGGCCATGAAGTCAAAAGCTTCCGCCGACTCGTCAATCATCCAAGCCTATGCCCGTTCAGGCAATGCGATTACTGCCAATGTCGGCTGTATGGGTCAAGGCGTATGCGGTTCCTGCCGCTGCATGATTCGTAAAGAAGGCGAGCGCGAAGTAACCACTGCACTGGCATGCGAGACCAAAGTTGAAGAAGGCATGCAGGTCAGCTTCTTGGACTACTTCATTCCCGAGCACATCCAATATTACGACGTCAGCGAAATTGGTGATGGCTGGAACTGGTTGGATGATACCGCCAAAGCCTTTCCTGAAGCGCAAAACTGCCGCCATTGCGGCGGCTGTAATCGCGCCTGCCCTAAAGGTTTGCAAGTGGAAAACGGCGTAGCACAAGTAGTTTCCGGCGATTTCGGCGCGGCTGCGCTGACCTTTGACCAATGCGTGATGTGCAACCTCTGCACCCTCTCCTGTCCCGAACACATCCGTCCGAACCACTTGGGCTTGTTCGCACGCCGTATGAAAGCGGCGCGTACATTACGCCCTGTGGATTTGATGCGCCGCCTGCGCGAAATTGACAGCGGCAAAATGAAAGTCGAATTTGAAGAGGAGTCAGTGTAATGGTTAACAAAATCCAAGGCATAGACTACGAAACCGCCCTTGCCAACCTGCGTGCGTCCTCATTGGAGCTGCGCGGCGATTTACCTGAAAAAAACGAATTACTGAGCCAATTTCACCCCGACTATCAGGCAAATGCGCGTGTGAAACTGCCTATCGGCCCAAACCAAGGCGATTACTGCCATCCTGATTTGGCCAAACTCTTAATCAGTCAGCCTCTGATTGACGACTATGATTTGTCAGGCGCAGAACACTTGAACACCGACGTACTGGTCATTGGTGGCGGCGGTGCAGGCGCAGCGGCGGCATTGTCTGCCACTGAAGCAGGCGCACGCGTCATCATGGCGAACAAACTGCGTATCGGCGACAGCAATACCGTGATGGCCGAAGGCGGTATTCAAGCTGCGGTCGGCGCGGAAGACAGCCTGCAACAACACTTTGACGATACCATCAAAGGCGGCCACAACGCAGGCAAAAAAGAATTGGTGGCCCAAATGGTTACCGACGCGCCGTCCGCCATCCGCTGGCTGATCGGCTTGGGCATGACTTTCGATCTTGCCAAAGGCGCGGACAGCAACGGTATGTTGAGCCGCAAACGTGCAGGCGGTACGACCGTGCCGCGCATCCTGAGCTACCGCGACTTTACCGGCCTCGAAATGATGCGCGTACTGCGCGAGGCAGTCGAACTCGACGAAAACATCACCCAGCTCAACCGCCACCCCGCCATCGAATTATTGTCAGACGAACACGGCCGCTGCGTCGGTGCGATTTTGTACGATTTGGAAAAACGCTCTTTGGTATTGGTTCACGCCAAAGCCGTAGTATTGGCAACCGGCGGCAGCGGACGCCTGCATTTGCAAGGTTTCGCCACTTCCAACCATTATGGTGCGACTGCAGACGGCCTGGTGATGGCTTACCGTATCGGCGCCAAACTGCGCGATGTCGATTCTTTCCAATACCACCCGACCGGCGTTGCCCATCCCTCCACACTTGGCAGGCGCGCTGATTTCCGAAGCCGTGCGTTCCGCAGGCACCAAACTGGTCAACGGTTTGGGCGAACGTTTCGTTGACGAATTGCAACCGCGCGACGTTGTTGCCGCTGCGATTTTGCGCGAATGCCGTGAAGGCCGCGGCGTAGTACGCGACGGTCAAGTCGGCGTATTCCTCGACACCCCGCGCCTGATTGCTAACGACCCTGACGTATTGAACCGTTTGGTAACACTCGGCCACGTTGCCCACAAATGCGGCATTGACCCTGCTGTTGAACCGGTCATGATTCATCCGACCCTGCACTATCAAAACGGCGGTATCGAAATCAACGGCGACGGCGCAACCTGCGTCGAAGGCCTCTATTGCGCCGGCGAAGTAACCGGCGGCATTCACGGCCGCAACCGTCTGATGGGCAATGCGCTTTTGGACATCATCAGCTTCGGCCGCCGTGCCGGTAAAGCCGCGGCAAATTGCGGCCTGCCGCTGAAAAAAAGTACGCGGCGGTGTCGGACACGTCCACGACCTGCAACGCGAAATGACCCGTGCCGGCCTGACCAGCGACATCAAAGCCCCCGTTTTATATCCCGACTACGGCAAATTCGATTTGCGCGAACACGCCGGTTTGCAGGAGCAACAATCATGAATCAAGCCAATCAAAACTTACTGCATCCTTCCCGCCAAGTCGGCGCGGATTTAGCCGCGTGGCGCAAAGTCGGCGGCGGCGAAGGCCTGCTGGCTGCGCTTGCCGATCCTCAAAGCATTGTTTCCAAACTGCAAGATGCCAATCTTTGCGGCATGGGCGGCGCAGGTTTCCCGACTTGGCGCAAATGGGAGGCCGCCGTTGCCGCCCAAAGCAAAAAAATGGCGACAAATACGTCGTCTGCAATGCCAACGAAGACGAACCGGGTACATTTAAAGACCGCGTACTGCTGGCAAATACGCCGCACCAAGTCATCGAAGGCGTCCTGATTGCCGCCGTTGCCTGCCGTGCCAATAAAGCGATTTTTGTACGTCAATCCCGCATCAAACCGAATCCATCGCTTCCATCACACCGGCCATCGAGCAATGGAAAAAAACAGCGATTTGTTTATCCGCATCGAAAACTACTTGGGTAAACCTTTGGACTTGCAACTGGTTGAAACTTCAGGCCGTTATATCGGCGGCGAAGAAACTGCCGTAATTTCATGGCTGGAAGGCGGTTTCCCCTTCCCCGCCGCAAGCCGCCTTTTCCCTGCCGAAAGCGGTGTCAACGGTGAGCCGACCCTTATCAACAATACCGAAACCTTCGCCAATATTCCCGCAAATCCTTGCCAAAGGTGCGGAATGGTACAAATCTTTGGGTTTGGGCGATGCGGCCGGTACGAAACTCTACTCGCTCTCCGGCGACGTATTGAATCCGGGGTCTGTACGAACTGCCGATGGGCACGACCCTGCAATCGCTGATTTTACGATCACGGCGGCGGTATGCTCGAAGGGCCGTACGTTTAAAGCCGTCTTCACCGGCGGCCCGTCCAATACGCTTTCTGACCGTCAAAAGATTTGGACGTGCCTTTGGACTTCGTTTCCGTGCGCGAACGCAAATCCAGCCTCGGTACCGGCGCGATGATTGTGATTTCCGAAGGCACCAGCGTCGTGCGCAAAGTGGCCGAGTATGTGGAATTTTTTTGCGTCCAACTCATGCGGTCAATGCCCGCCGTGCAAAGGCGGCACGTTCCAACTTTCACGCCTGCTCAACCGCGTGGACACCGGCATCGGCACTCCGACGATCTCCGCGCCCTGCAAAGCCTGTGCCAACTGCTGCCCCGAAGCGGCCGTTGCGGTTTGATTGACGGCGCGGTTACCGTGTTGCAAAAGCTCGCTGCGCACCTTCCCCGAAGAATACGGCCTGCCGCAAGAACAGGAGTAAAACGGCGTTGTTTTCAGACGGCCTGTTACTGTAGAGGCCGTCTGAAAAAGATCAATACCAAACTCCCTTTCTCTTCTTTCCAAGATGGAAGAAAAACCCAATAAGAAAAAAATACCTTCGAACCTGCAAAAACACGTTTCAGACGAGCTTCCCCAGCAACACTCAGGCCGTCTGAAAAACCGATTTCCCAATACTTCAATCCTCAAATTAGGAGATTCAACATGGGCTTCAAGCCAATTCCTGCTGCGGTCGCACTTGTGCTGACGCTGCTTATCTGGTTCGTTATCCCCGTTCCTCAAGGCGTATCGCCTGACGCATGGCATCTTTTGGCATTGTTCGTCGGCATCATTGCCGGCATCATCGGCAAAGCCATGCCTATCGGCGCAATGGCGATTTTTGGGCATTACCTTGGTTGCACTGACCGGCGTGACCAACGAAAAAAAGCCGCCGATGCAACCAAAAGACGCCTTTGAGCAGCCTCAACAACTCACTCATCTGGATGATCGGTATCGCCATCATCATCTCGCGCGGCCTGTTGAAAACCGGCTTGGGTATGCGTATCGGCTACCTCTTGATTTCCCTCTTCGGCAAACGCACGCTGGGCGTAGGTTACAGCTTGGCGTTTGCCGACTTGGTCATCGGTCCGGTAACGCCGAGTAATACCGCGCGCGGCGGTGCAATCGTGCATCCGATTATGAAATCCATCGCACTGAGCTTCGACTCCGACCCAGAAAAAGGTACGGAAGGCAAAATCGGTAAATACCTTTCTCTGGTCAACTTCCACTCCAACGTGATTACCTGTCTGATTTTTATCACTGCCACCGCACCCAATCCGCTGGTAGTCGAATTGGTTGCCAAAGCCACCAATTCGCAAATCCAACTCTCTTGGGGCACATGGTTCTTGGCGATGGTCGTACCCGGCCTGCTTGCTATGCTGCTGATGCCGCTGGTGCTGTATTTCCTGTATCCGCCCGAAATCAAGCAAACCCCTAACGCCACTGCATTGGCAAAAGAGCATTTGGCTGCCATGGGGCCGATGAAGCGTGAAGAAAAAATCATGCTGGGCATTTTCTTGGTTCTGCTGCTGTTGTGGGCGGGTATTCCCGAGATGCTGTTCGGCGTGAAAGTTGACGCTACCGCCACCACCTTCCTCGGCTTGAGCCTGTGTCTTTTTGACCGGCGTACTGACTTGGGAAGATGCGCTGAAAAGAAAAAAAGCGCGTGGGACACCATCGTTTGGTTTGCGGCCTTTGGTGATGATGGCAAACTTCCTCAACAAACTGGGCCTCATCAGCTGGTTGTCCGACTCCATGCAAAGCGGTATCGCCCACATGGGCTTGGGTTGGGAAGCCGGTTGTGCCCTGTTGATGCTTGCCTACCTCTACGCCCACTACGTTTTCGCCAGTGGCACGGCACACGTTACCGCCATGTTCGGCGCATTCTACGGCGCAGGCCTGGCCTTGGGTGCACCGCCGATGCTGTTTGCCCTGGTTATGGCATCCGCTACCGGCATCATGATGTCGCTGACCCACTACGCCACTGGTTCCGCTCCTGTCATTTACGGCTCCAACTATGTGAGCATGACCGAATGGTGGAAAGCCGGCTTCATCATGAGCGTGCTCGAAATCCTGATATTCTGCACTGTCGGTATCTTGTGGTGGAAAGTTTTGGGCTACTGGTAACCCTCTAGCTTATTTAAAACACAGGCCGTCTGAAAACTCCAATTTCAGACGGCCTTTTGTTACAATTTCATTTTTACCGAACACACTCAATTACCGTGAAAATACTCATCCTCGGCAGCGGCCAAGTCGGTTCGACCGTCGCCCAAAACCTTGCCTCCGTTCCCAGCAACGACGTCACTATTATCGACATCGACGAAAAAGCGCTCAACCGTATCAGCAGCCGTCTCGATGTCCAAACCATCGTCGGCAACGGCGCATCGCCCTTTACCCTCGAACAGGCAGGCGCGGCGGACTCCGACCTCCTGCTTGCCCTGACCCGCAGCGACGAAACCAACATCGTTGCCTCCAAAATCGCCGCCGACCTGTTCAACATCCCCAGCCGCATTGCACGCGTACGCTCAAGCGAATACCTCGAATATCCGGTTGCCGGCAGCGACAATCCCGAAGAAGGCAGCCTCAACATCTTCGACATTACCGAAACCATCAGCCCCGAACAACTGGTTACCGAACAACTTGTCGGACTGCTCAGCTACACCAGCGCATTGCAGGTACTCAGCTTTGCCAACGACCAAGTCCGCATGGTGATTGTTCAAGCCCGCAAAGGCGGTTTGCTGATCGGCCGTGAAATTACCGACATCAACCAGCACCTGCCCGAAGGCGTGGACTGCCAAATCTGCGCCATCTACCGCAACAACCGCCTGATCGTCCCAACGCCGCAAACCGTCATCATCGAAGGCGATGAAGTCCTGTTTGCCGCCGACATCAACAGCGTTGAAGCCATCATGCGCGAATTGCGTCCGAAGAAGCGCGTACCCGCCGCATTATGATTGCCGGCGGCGGCAACATCGGCTACCGCCTCGCCAAGCAGCTCGAATCCAAATACGACATCAAAATCATCGAATACAAACCCCAGCGCGCCGAATGGCTGGCTGAAAATCTGGACAACACCCTCGTCCTGCAAGGTTCCGCCACCGACGAAACCCTGCTGGACGAAGAGTACATCGACGAAATCGACGTATTCTGCGCGCTGACCAACGATGACGAAAACAACATCATGTCCAGCCTGTTGGCGAAAAACCTTGGTGCCAAACGCGTAATCACCATCGTCAACCGCTCAAGCTACGTCGATTTGCTCGAGGGTAACAAAATCGATATCGTTGTTTCCCCCCATCTGATTACCATCGGCTCCATTCTCGCCCACATCCGCCGTGGCGACATCGTTGCCGTCCATCCTTTGCGCCGCGGTACGGCCGAAGCCATTGAAGTGGTGGTACACGGCGATAAAAATACTTCCGCCATTGTCGGCCGCCGTATCAGCGGCATTAAATGGCCGAGCGACTGCCACATTGCCGCCATCGTCCGCGGCGAAACCGGCGAAGTCATCATGGGACACCACACCGAAACCATCCTCCAAGACGGCGACCACATTATCTTCTTCGTCTCACGCCGCCGCGTCCTGCCGGAGTTGGAAAAACTCATTCAAGTTAAAATGGGCTTTTTCGGTTAAACCCGAAATCTGTTTGCTTGAAGCCATAAAAAGGCCGTCTGAAAAGGTTTTCAGACGGCCTTTATTTATTGTTTTATTTATGCTTTGGCAACACTGTTTTTACGGCCAAACCAAACAAAACCAATCACACCCAATACAATCATCGGTACGCTCAACCATTGACCCATGGACAAACCCAAGGTCAACAGGCCGAGATAGTCGTCAGGCTGGCGGGCAAATTCGGCAATAAAGCGGAACAAACCATAACCGCCCAAGAACAATGCCGCCGTTTGACCGGCCGGACGCGGTTTTTTCGAGAAAATCCAAACGATAACAAACAGGCAAATGCCTTCAAGGGCAAACTGGTAAAGCTGAGACGGATGGCGCGGCAGCATGCCGTATTGTTGCAGCCATTCGGCCCATAAAGGATTGTGCGCCGCAGCTTCCGCATCTTCGTAACGCGCTTGAGGGAAACCCATCGCCCAGAAAGCATTGAGTTCGGTCACACGTCCCCAAAGTTCGCCGTTGATAAAGTTGCCGATACGGCCGGAAGCCAAGCCCAGCGGTACGAGCGGCGCAACGGTATCCATCAATTTCAAGATACTGATGTTGTGCTTGCGGCCAAACAGCCACATGGCAACGACCACGCCCAAGAAGCCGCCGTGAAACGACATACCGCCTTCCCAAACTTTGAAAATATCCAACGGGTTGGCAAGATAGTCGGAAAATTTATAAAACAAAACGTAGCCGATACGACCGCCCAAGATGACGCCCAAGATACCCCAAGTCAGGAAATCGTCGAGTGTTTCTTTAGTAAACACAGAATTGCCCTGCGCGATACGACGGCGGCCCAAAATCGTAAACAGGATAAAGCCGACAATATAGCTCAAGGCATACCAGCGGATGGCAAGCGGGCCGATGCTGATCAGCACCGGATCAAATTGGGGATGTATCATCATAATGTGTGTTCCTTATCTCAAAGGCCGTCTGAAAGCCTGAACTTTCAGACGGCCTGTATGCGGTGTCGGATGGTTTAACGCAAATCGTCAACCACATTCAAAATAGCAGACAACATTGCCTCGCCCAAGCGCAGCGAGCGTTGGCCGTTCCAGCCGAAATCGTCGTCCGGCAGGTTGGCATTGTCTTTAAACGGCATTTCCAAAGTATAGGCAAGGCAGTTGAAATGATTGCCGACCCAGTTGGTCGCCAAAGTCATGTTTGCCTGACCCGGCGCATCTTTGTCATAGCCGTAATCGTCTTGGAAATCGGGGCTGGCATTGAGCAACGCAAGTTTGAATTGGTCTTCCAAAGCTTCGATGCGCTCGTTGTAGTTCGGCACGCCTTCGGTACCGGCCACAAAGACAAACGGCAGACCTTCATCGCCGTGAATATCCAAGAACAAATCCACGCCGGTTTCCATCATTTTTTCGCGGACAGTAAAGACTTCGGGGCTTCGCTCCAAAGTCGGGTTTTCCCATTCGCGGTTGAGGTTGGCGCCGGCGGCATTGGTGCGCAGATTACCCAAAACCGAGCCGTCCGGATTCATATTCGGCACAATGTAGAAAGTCGCGCGGTCAAGCAGCATGCGCGCGGTCGGATCTTGCGGATCAAGCAGGCGGCCCAGCAAACCTTCGACAAACCATTCCGCCATGGTTTCACCCGGATGCTGACGGGCGATAATCCAAACTTTCATGTCGCTTTCGACTTGGTTGCCGATGGTCAAAAGATTGATGTCGCGGCCTTGAACAGTGCTGCCCAAATCGTCGATACGGCACAAACCGCTGCCCTGCGCATCGCCCAAAAGGTTCAAATGCTGCTCGTGGGAATAAGGCTCGAAATAAGCGTAGTAAACGCTGTTGGACAAAGGCGTATGGTTGATGGTCAACACGCCGTTTTCGTAGCTGGTCGGCACGCGGAACCAATTTTGGCGGTCGTAAGAGGCGCAAGCCTGATAGTCCTCCCAGCCCAAAGGATACGCAGCGTCCGCCGCATTTTCAAAATGCATCACGCAGTTTTGATAGGCCGCACCCTGCAAACGGAAGTAAAACCATTGGGCAAACTCCGAAGCATTGTCGGGACGCAGGGCGAGACGGATATCGGCAGGGTTGCTCAAGTCTTTGACAACGACCGAACCGGCATCGAATTGGGTGCTGATTTTCATCATGGGTATCCTTAGTAATCGGCGAAGAGGCCGAAGCAAACCGTCATTTTACCGTTTGCATGAGGCTGGTTTCAACCATTTAACTGATTTAACAGGATTTCAAGCGCTTGGAAATATTGTTTCAGACGGCCTTTGGGATTAAGATAAAAGGCCGAAATCATGAAACAAGGTTGAAACCATGACTCAGCAACAATCTGTCTCCCTCTGCGATCAAAGCGCGCGTCCTTGCCGAATCTTTTACCTTATATCCGCCGTTTTTTCCGGCTCCATCATCGTCATCAAATACGGCGGCAACGCCATGACCGAATCGGCCTTAAAAGAGGGCTTTCGCACGCGATGTCGTCCTGCTCAAACTGATCGGTCTTCATCCCGTCATCGTTCACGGCGGTGGCCCGCAAATCAATGAAATGCTGGAAAAAGTCGGCAAAAAAGGAGAATTTGTTCAAGGCATGCGCGTAACCGACAGCGAAACCATGGACATCGTAGAAATGGTTTTGGGTGGACACGTCAATAAAGAAATCGTTTCCATGATTACCACCTTCGGCGGTCGCGCCGTCGGCATTACCGGCCGGGACAACCACTTCATCAAAGCGGAAAAACTCCTGATCGATACGCCCGAACAAAAAGGCGTGGACATCGGCCAAGTCGGCACCGTGGCCGACATCGATACCCGTTTGGTGGAAGGCTTGGTTGAACGCGGCTGCATTCCGGTCATCGCACCCATCGGCGTAGGTCAAAACGGCGAAGCGTTCAATATCAATGCCGACTTGGTTGCCGGCAAACTGGCGGAAAAACTTCAAGCCGAAAAACTGCTGATGATGACCAATATCCCCGGCGTACTGGATAAAGAAGGCAAATTATTGACCACCCTGACGCCAAGCCGCATTGACGAACTGATTGAAGACGGCACGCTGTACGGCGGTATGCTGCCTAAAATTGCCTCTGCCGTCGAAGCCGCCAAAAGCGGCGTCAAAGCCACGCATATCATAGACGGCCGCGTTCCCAACGCCCTGCTCTTGGAAGTACTGACCGATGACGGCGTAGGCTCAATGATTTTGGGCGAAGGCTAATCTGGTTTTCAGACGGCCTTATGCCTTATTTAATCAGCTTTTCACCCTAAAAAGGGTAAAAAATGTTACACTATACGGCTTATGTTTGTTTGAGCGATATTGACGTGAAACAAACTTACAGTCGGTTTCATACCGACTCCGATGCCATACCTGGCAAAGACGGTATAATGTCTGCATTTATCAGACTTTGGCAATCATCCCTTAAGGCCGTCTGAAACGTAACAAAGCTACTTTTTCTTTTACCATCCTATTTGGAGATATTCATGAGCGCAATCGTTGATATTTTTTTGCACGCGAAATTTTTGGACTCCCGCGGCAACCCCTACCGTAGAGTGTGACGTATTGTTGGAATCCGGCGTTATGGGACGCGCAGCCGTACCAAGCGGCGCATCAACCGGCCAAAAAGAAGCTTTGGAACTGCGTGACGGTGACAAATCCCGTTACTTAGGCAAAGGCGTACTGAAAGCCGTTGAACACGTCAACAACCAAATCGCGCAAGCCCTCATCGGTATCGATGCCAACGAGCAATCTTATATCGACCAAATCATGATCGAATTGGACGGTACTGAAAACAAAGGCAACTTGGGTGCCAACGCCACTTTGGCCGTTTCTATGGCCGTAGCACGCGCAGCCGCTGAAGATGCAGGCTTGCCTCTGTACCGTTACTTGGGCGGCGCAGGCCCAATGGCTCTGCCTGTTCCAATGATGAACGTTATCAACGGCGGTGAACATGCCAACAACAGCCTGAACATCCAAGAATTCATGATCATGCCTGTCGGCGCAAAATCTTTCCGCGAAGCTCTGCGTTGCGGTGCCGAAATCTTCCACGCACTGAAAAAACTGTGTGACAGCAAAGGCTTCCCAACTACCGTTGGCGACGAAGGCGGTTTCGCACCTAACCTGAACAGCCACAAAGAAGCCCTGCAACTGATCGTCGAAGCAACTGAAGCCGCAGGCTACAAAGCAGGAGAAGACGTATTGTTCGCCCTGGACTGCGCATCCAGCGAGTTCTACAAAGACGGCCAATACCATCTGGAAGCCGAAGGCCGCTCTTACACCAGCGCAGAATTTGCCGAATACTTGGAAGGCCTGGTTAACGAATTCCCAATCATTTCCATCGAAGACGGTATGGACGAAAACGACTGGGAAGGCTGGAAACTGCTGACCGAAAAATTGGGCGGCAAAGTTCAATTGGTCGGCGACGACTTGTTCGTAACCAATCCAAAAATCTTGGCTGAAGGCATCGAAAAAGGCGTGGCAAACGCATTGCTGGTCAAAGTCAACCAAATCGGTACATTGAGCGAAACCCTGCAAGCCGTCGACTTGGCAAAACGCAACCGCTACGCCAGCGTAATGAGCCACCGTTCCGGTGAAACCGAAGACAGCACCATTGCCGACTTGGCAGTTGCCACCAACTGTATGCAAATCAAAACCGGCTCTCTGTCTCGTTCTGACCGCATGGCGAAATACAACCAATTGTTGCGCATTGAAGAAGAATTGGCCGAAGCCGCTTACTACCCTGGCAAAGCCGCATTCTACCAACTGGGCAAATAAGCAGAATATAGGATATTGATTGTATGAAGTGGGTAACTTTTTGTTTTTAACCTTCGCACTGTTTGTGCTGTCAGTACAGCCTTTGGTTTGGTAAAAGGCAGCGTCGGGCATACGGAAGAATTGCAGGAGCAGCTCGTCCGTCAGGAGGAAAAAAACCAAACGCTCACTTTGCGCAACAATTTCCTCAATGCGGAAGTTGAAGACTTTGGCACACGGACAAGAGGCCATCGCCGAAATTGCCCGCGTCGAATTGGGCTATGTCCAAGACGGCGAAGTGTATTACCGAATCATCGACCGCCGCTAAACCCTGCAAAACAAAGGCCGTCTGAAAACATATGTTTTCAGACGGCCTTTTTTATCGCAATCGCTATATAATCACATATCCCAAAATCAAATCACACCCATCATGTATGACGTAAACACCCACGATGTCCGCCGTTTCTTTGCCCACGTTTGGCAACACAGGCTCGCACCGCTCCAATTGGACGGCCTGCAACAAAAAGCTTTGCGCATTATCGAAGCCCATCCCGAATACGGACACTATCTCGAAGACATCGAACAATATTTAGATAAAGAATGGTTGCCCGAAGACGGCGAAAGCAACCCATTCCTGCACATGTCGCTACACCTTTCCCTGCAAGAGCAAAGCGCCATCGACCAGCCCCCAGGCATCCGTGCCATCCACCAACAACTTTGCGCCCGTTACAACGGCGACTGGGTCAAAGCCGAACACGATATGATGGAAGCCTTGGCAGAAACCATCTGGGAAGCACAACGCTACGGACGGGGCCTTGATGTCAACGCCTACATGACCCGCTTGCGGAAATTGGTCGGCTTAGGCCAAGAAGAAAAAGCCCGCCTCAATCCCCATGAAGTCGGCTTGATGGATACAAAGTAACTTCTTTTCAGACGGCCTCAACCCATACAAATCCTTACGCTTGCCAAAGCCAACGTTTCCATCTTTCATGCTAAATTACTTTTTTAAAATCCGCATTACAAGGAAAAACAAAATGCTCCGCCCAGCCCTTACCGCCCTACTGCTAGCCGCCTCCCTGCCCGTTGCAGCAGAAAGCCTCAACTACAACATCGTTGAATTTTTCCGAATCCGCGAATATGGAAGTGCCGCGAGATACCATGACTGCACATTTCAACGTCAACGCAGAAGGCAAAGACCGTCAAGCCGTCAACCAAGCCTTCATGAAGAAATTCAACCAGTTCAACAAAATCTCCCAAAACAGCAAATTTAAAGCAGAGCTGATGGAGCGCAACGCTTCCCCGCGCTATCAATACACCAACGGCAAACGCACTCAAACCGGCTGGGAAGAACACGCCTACTTCAAAGTAGAAAGCAAAGACTTTGAAGCACTCAACCGCCTGATTGCCGACAGTATCAATATCGCCGTTTTGGAAAGCTCCTCATTTTCCGTATCCAAAGAAAAACGCGAAGAAACCGTCGACCAACTGAGCAAAGCCGTCATCCTGCGCTTCAAAGACCGCGCCCAAAACCTCGCCCAAACGCTCGGCTTTTCCAGCTACAAAATCGTTAAACTCAACTTGGGTCATATCGGCAACCGCCAAGTCGGCGGCGATTTCGCACGCGCCAAAATGTTACGGGCAGCCCCCGTCGCAGAGATGGCTGCAGGAATAGAAGACGGCATACCAGCCTCTCCGGGTTCAGAAGAAATCAGCCTGACCGTCAGCGGTTCGGTGCAAATGTAGGGTTTTCTTTTAAATCATTTTTAAAGGCCGTCTGAAAGTATATTT
>BNJS01002525.1_pt1 | contig 127201 bp, 126 predicted proteins | sample 8540461 | NCBI WGS metagenome assembly BNJS01 (sample SAMD00202454, study PRJDB9452) | human saliva metagenome | isolation source: human saliva | place: Japan
CAGGTCTTCTGGGGTTCTTGCGATCTCTCGTGGGCTTTCTGGTCATTGATGTTCGGTATTGCGCCCGATCAGAGCCGGCTCCATGGCGTCATGGACAACCCGGAAGGATGACCAGCGGCGACGTGCCTGACACGTACAGCAGTGTGTGCCGGGGGGTGTGGACGGCTTCCGTGGGCGATGGAATGTGGTGGCGACTCAGGCGCAGGTGCCATGAGCGGATATCGGTGCCCAGTTCTGGTCGGGGCTGGCTGCCTGCACGGCAAGGGTCGGAGGCCACGTCGCGCAGTGCGGTGCTCAGCAGCAGCTGGTAGCGCTGGCGGGCAGCCAGGCCGAAATGCCGCTCGCTCCAGACCAACAGGTTACGGATGTCAGCCTGGGCTGCGCGGGTCAGCCGGTATTGTGGCTTCAATGGCCTGTCCGTCTGGCTGCTGAGTCTTGCAGGCTTGCGGATGCCGCATCGCCCAGGTCGGCGATGAAGGCGTCAAGTCCTGCATCATCGACATCCGTGTAGTGGCCGGCTGCCAGGTCGTCCATGCCTTCCTGAACGGCGCGCTTCAGCGCTTCCAGCTTCAGGGCCTGTTCCTGTTCCTGCCGTTCCACCAGCCGCAGGCCTTCGCGCAGTACCTCGCTGGCATTCTGGTAACGGCCGGACTGCACCAGTTCTTCCACGAAGTGGTGGTGATGTTCGCTGAGAACGACGTTTCGGGTGGGCATGGCGCAAGGGAAGTCCTGGACGGAACACGACGGCATCCTACCAACATTGGCATAATATGCCAATGCTCGGGAGGTGGTGTGTCTGCCCGTGTTGTTGAAGCCCGGCCCGGCAGGTCCCCGGCCGGTTTCCATGGCCCATCGGAAACTGCGGGAGCAGCCCCGTTTGCCGATAGAATCCACCCCCATGACCACACAGCAAGACGAGGTGCGCCGCCGCCGCACCTTGCCATCATCTCCCACCCCGACGCGGGCAAGACCACCCTCACCGAGAAGCTGCTGCTCTACGCAGGTGCCATCCAGATCGCGGGCAGCGTCAAGGCGCGCAAGGCGTCGCGCCATGCCACGTCCGACTGGATGGAGATCGAGAAGCAGCGCGGCATCTCGGTGGCCAGCTCGGTGTATGCAGATGGAGTACCGCGACTGCGTCATCAACCTGCTGGACACCCCGGGCCACAAGGACTCTCGGAAGACACCTATCGGGTGCTGACGGCCGTGGATGCCGCCCTGATGGTCATCGATGCCGCCAACGGCGTCGAGCCGCAGACGCTGCGCCTGCTGGAGGTGTGCCGGGCACGCAATACGCCCATCATCACCTTCATCAACAAGATGGACCGCGAGGTGCGCGAGCCGCTGGAGATCCTCGACGAGATCGAGAGCACGCTGGGCATGCCCACTGCGCCCTCACCCTGGCCGGTGGGCATGGGCAGAACTCGGCGGCGTCATCGACCCTGAAGAAGGAACAGATGCGCGTCTTCCGCGCCGGGCAGGACCGTGCTGGCGCCGAGGACGACGAGATTCTGGCCGGCCTGGACAATGACGAGGCCCGCAAGCGCTTCGGCATGTACCACGAGCAGGCCCAGGGCGAGATCGAGCTGGTCAGTGGTGCCTCCGAGCCCTTCGACCGGGACGCCTTCCTGGCCGGCAAGCAGACGCCGGTGTTCTTCGGTTCGGCCATCAACAACTTCGGCGTGCGTGAGGTGCTGGACGCCCTGGTGGATCTGGCGCTGCCGCCGGGGCCCGGCCGGCCCTGCAGCGCACGGTCGATCCATCGGAAGAGAAGTTCTCGGGCGTGGTGTTCAAGATCCAGGCCAACATGGATCCGGCCCACCGCGACCGCATCGCCTTCCTGCGCGTCTCGTCCGGTCGCTTCGAGCGCGGCATGAAGCTGAAGGTGGTGCGCAGTGGCAAGGAGTTCCGCACCACCAACGTGATGTCCTTCCTGTCGCAGCGCCGCGAGCTGGTGGAGGACGCCTGGCCGGGCGACATCATCGGTCTGCCCAACCATGGTGTGCTTCAGCTGGGCGACACGCTGACCGAAGGCGAGGAGCTGCAGTTCACCGGGCTGCCCTTCTTTGCGCCTGAGCTCTTCCAGATCGTCGAGCTGGCTGACCCGATGAAGAGCAAGCAGCTGCGCACCGGCCCTCACCCAGCTGGGCGAGGAAGGCGCCATTCAGGTCTTCCGGCCGCATCTGGGCGGATCGCTGCTGCTGGGCGCTATCGGTCAGCTGCAGTTCGAGGTGGTGGCCCACCGGCTGAAGACCGAATATGGCGTGGAGACGCGCTTCCTGCCGGCCCGCTACCAGATGGCCCGCTGGGTCACCTCTGAAGATCCGAACGAGCTGAAGAAGTTCATCGAGGCCAACGCTGCCCGCATTGCCTGGGACACGGTCGAAGCCCCCACCTTCATGGTGACCTACCGCAGCGACCTGACGGTGGCCGAGGAGCGCTGGAAGAAGATTCGCTTCCACGCCATGCGTGAGCACGCGGGGCTGGTGTTTCAGTCGGCGTGAGGGCTGCGCAGTTATGGCGCGGTCTGGAGAACTGCGCCACAACGGCGCCATTACCGCGCCAGAACTGTGCCAGAACCGTGTCCGTCGGCGCTACAACGGTGCCAACGGCTTTCATGGCGCGGAACCTGGCTGCGGCCTGCATGGCAGGTCTCCGTCAGCGCTCGGGCGTAAGCACACGACAAGCCGCCGGTGGTATGCCTGAAAAAGCGGGCCTGACGCTCTATCCTTACGGCATGGCGAAGGCTGAGCATGGAGTGAACGATGGCTGAAGGCGGCGTGGGGCTGAACATCCTGATTGCACTGGCCCCGGCATTCTTCTGGGGCATTCTGCCGCTGGTGGTGTCGCGTGTGGGGCGACGCCGGTGCAGCAGATCATTGGTACGACGGTCGGTACGCTGCTGGTGTCGATCGTGGTGGCGATGATCATGCCTCCCACGCTGAGTGGCCCGGTGTTCTGGCACAGCTTCGCGTCCGGTGCCTGCTGGGCCTTTTGGGCAGATGAATCAGTACCGTTCGTTCGGCCAGATCGGGTGTCCAATGCCATGCCCATTTCGACCGGGCATGCAGCTGGTGTCCACCTCGCTGGTCGGGGTTCTGGTCTTTGGCGAGTGGCCGAGCCTGTCGAGACAAGGTGCTGGGTTTCTGTGCCATTGCGCTGATTGTGCTGGGCATCTATCTCACCACGCATCAGGAGGGTGAGGGGCACGAGGGCGTGGACATGCGCGCGGGCGTGATCACGCTGCTGATCTCGACGGTGGGCTACGTGGGGTATTCGTACTTTCCGCGAGCGGGGCACGTTGACGGGCAGGATGCCTTCCTGCCGCAGGCGGTGGGCATGGTGGCCATGTCGCTGGTGATGCCGCTGTTCTTCCGGGGCAGCAAGCCCTTCAACCGGAAGACGGTGCAGAACCTGCTGGGCGGTTTCATCTTTGCGGCGGCGGCGCTGGCCTATCTGCTCTCGGCTTACCGCAACGGCATTGCCACCGGGTTTCACGCTGTCGCAGATGAACGTGGTGCTGGCCACGCTGGGCAGTATCTACATTCTGGGCGAGAAGAAGACCCGCAAGGAAATGCGCCACGTATTGACGGGGCTCGCGCTGGTGGTGGCAGGCGGCATCATGATCGGTCTGAACGCCTGAACAGCATCAGCCCCAGTCCGAGGCCGACAGCAGCATGGCCAGCCATTGCTGCCAGCCGAGCGGTTCGTTCAGGACGATGGCGCCCGAGACCATGGCCACCATGGGAATCATGATGGGCGAGAGCGAGACCAGCTGCGGCGGAAGCCACTGGATGAGCGAGAACCACAGCAGGTTGCCGAACAGCATGGGCACCAGCGTGATGTAGGTGAAGGCGGCCAGCGAGGAGGCCGAGGGCATGAACCACTGGTGATCGCCCAGCAGCCATGCGCCGATGATGACGGGCACGGAAGCCAGCAGCAGCTGCCAGCCGGTGAGCACGGTGGTGGGCACGGGAATGGGGCGGTGCTTGAGCAGCACGGTGCTGAGGGCCCAGCCGGCGCCGGAGGCCAGTCCGTAGACAAGGCCCAGGGGGGCATGGGCGTAGCTGGCAAAGGCCGGAATCATCAGCACGATGACGCCCGCCGTGCCCAGCAGCAGTGCCAGCCACTGGCGGCCATCCAGCGTGTGGCCGAACAGCAGCCAGGACCAGAGTGCCGCCCACAGCGGCATGGTGAAGCCCAGCAGGGCGGCCTGGCCGGAGGGAATGTAGGTGAGGGCCAGCGTGGTGGCCACGTTCCAGAGTGCCAGGAAGGCCCATGCGGAGCACAGCAGCATGGGCCAGTGCTGGCGCGGAATGGCCAGCGGCAGTTTGCGGCGATGGGCCAGCAGCAGAAGCAGGATGCCGGCCACCGGCAGGGTGAGGGCGCGGAAGGTCCAGGCGGAGACTTCGCGGACGGGCCAGTGCGATGACGGGCCAGTTGGTGCCCCAGATGAGGTCAGGAGCGCCATCAGCCAGGGGCGTGGCGCTTGAGTCTGGGCGTCCTCGGACGTCCATGCGTGGCGGGCCTGACCCTGTCGCTGCAGCGACGGGGGTCCGCTTTACTGATTGTCGGCGGAGTAGGGCTGGGCGCCGCGCTTGATCTCTTCCATGTCCAGATTGCGGATCTGGCGGATCAGGTCGTCGAGGGCTCCCTTGGGCAGGGCACCGGCCTGCTGGAAGACGATGACGCGCTCACGGAAGACCATCAGCGTGGGGATGGAGCGGATGCCGAAGTGGCCAGCCAGGCTGGTTTCCTCGTCGGTGTTGATCTTGGCGAAGACGATGTCCGGGTGCTCTTTGGAGACGCTTTTCGAAGACCGGGGCGAAGTCTTGCAGGGCCCACACCACGGCGCCCAGAAGTCGAGGATCACGATGTCGTTGTTGCTGATCGTGGTGTCGAAGTCGGCAGTTTTGAGTTCTTTGACGGCCATGGGGGTACCTGTTTGAGGAAAGGAAACGACCGGCTTCGGCTTCGGGCTTTCCATCGCTCCGGAACCTGAAGACGAGGTCATGCAGGTTGGCTGGACGCGGGGCCCCGGAGCGGTTTTGCGCCGGTCGGTGTCATGTTCATTGTCGTGCATGCCCAGACGGTCGGCAAGGGCAGGGCGTTTCAGCGTGTTAGATCACGCGACGGAAGGGCTACTATAATCGCCGTGCGTGTCACCGATGCCATGGCTTGTGATGATCACTACGGGCTTTGCGCTCCGGCGTGAGGGTATGGGTCCTTCTTCAGGGATCCGGGCAATGGCATGCGGCTGGACACAGCCGTGTTCCTTCGGCGAACGACGTCCAGACCGTCCGTCGGGTCTTTTTTCGCAGCGGGCATGCCGCCGCTATTCTCCCAACCGAACAGGAGGGATCCATGTCGCCTTTCTGCGGCCGACGCCGTTGCCTGGCTTTCATTCCTGCTGCCATGAGTGCCGCGATGCTGGGCGGATGGACATCGTCGGTGTCTGCATCCCCCGGTTTTCTGGGCAAATACGATTTTGCGCACCCGATGTTCCTGCAGGGCACGGTGGTGGGCATCGAGCCCACGCTGCCGCGCGCGCGGCTGACGGTGCGGGTGCCGCGCGCAGGCGGGCGTCCGCCCCGTGATCGGGAATGGATGCGGCCGCTGGAGGATGCGGAGGCGCGTCCGACGCTGACGATCCTGTCGCCGCTGAATCGCTCGGGGCAGCTGGTGCTGACGCTGGACTGGCGGCTGTCGCGGGCGGTTCTGGATGAGCCGGAGCTGCTGAAGGCGGGGATCCTGTTTCTGCTGTCGTGTATTTCCGGTCGGCGCGCGATGAGTACCACGGCGAGCTGCTGGTGGTGCTGCGCACGCCGGATGAACAGGTGCTGGTCAGCTCACGGCCGCCGGTGCCGCGCCCTGATTTTTCTTTCATGTCCCTGTTTCCGATCCCTTCGCATCGTGCTGCCGTGACGCCTCGGCGCCGATGTGCAGCCCACACGTTCCCGATTGACCCGCGCATCCGCTTTCCCGGTGGGTGTTGTGTCTGGCGCTGTCCGGTCTGGCTGTGCCAGGCTGGGCAGCAGATGCCGATGCCACCGGAACTGATGGCCAGGCGCGTTCGTTCTCGCACCGACACAGCCTGCCGGTCTGGGAGGTGGGGTGCCGGGCTGTCGGGCATCACGCTGCCGGATTATCGGGGGTCTGCCCGGCAGCGGCAGTACCTGCTGCCCTTCCCGATGTTCGTCTATCGCTCGCCGCATCTGCGGGTGGATCGCAGCGGCATCCGGGCGGATCTGTGGGATTCCGACCGCGTCGAGCTGGATGTGAGCGTGGGGCTGACGCCGCCGGTGCGTCGCACCACCTCGGGCATCCGGGCGGGCATGCCGCGGCTCAAGTCACTGTTCGAGATCGGGCCCCGGCTGCAGGTGCATCTGTGGTCCGATGCGAGCGCAGGCAGGAGCTGCGGCTGGAGCTGCCGCTGCGTTACGCCATGCCGCTGGGCCGGCTGCAGAACCGGGGCTGGGTGTTCAGTCCCAGCCTGGGCTGGCGGGTGAGTGACGTGGCCGGTTTTTCCGGTTGGCAGTTCGGGCTGTGGGGCGGGCCGGTGTTCGCCACGCGCGCCTATCACCGTTACTACTACGAGATCGACCCGCAACATGCCCGCACGTGGCGTCCGGCTTATGCGGCCAAGGGCGGCTACGGCGGGCTGGAGCTGACGGCTTCACTGAACAAGCGCTATCCGCAGACCTGGGTGGCCGGCTTCGTGCGGGCCACGCATCTGGGCGGAGCGGCCTTTGCCGATTCGCCGCTGGTGGAGCGCCGGACCAACGTCAGTGCCGGTATCGTGCTGGGATGGCTGTTCGCCCGTTCGAGCGAAGAGGTGCGGCAGGCGGACTGATTCGCCCCGATGGCGTTACTGGGGGCCCGCGCCGCCCATCACGCCGCTGTGCCGACCCAGCGAGCGTGCCGCCTGGTTCAGGCGATCCCGCAGCAGCATCGAGAGCGGCGGGTGATCGTTGCCTGACCCCGTCCCGGGTGTCCGGGGAGCAGTCGGGCTGTCGGGCGGGCGCACGTTCATCAGGTTGATGGCCTGTTGCTGACGCAGCTGTTCGCGCAGCCGGGCCAGTTCGCTCTCGCTGGCTGCCCAGGAATGCCGGGTCTGCTTCAGGATGGTTTCCAGAGCGCGTATGGTGCTGGCCAGGCTGACGCAGCGTTCATGCGGCCCGCTGGTGGGCCTGGTGCCAGTGTTCGGCATCCTGTTCGTACTGACGCATCAGGCGGGCCTTTTTCCCGGTTGATGCGCAGCTCGTGCGCCAGCCGTTTTCTTCAGCGCTTCCAGCTCGAAGCCGGCAATGGCCAGACTCATCTCGTTCTGGGCGGCGCGGGTGGCATCGTACAGGGTGTAGCCGGCCTGGCTGACCCGGGCGGCATTGTGCAGCCGGCTGGCTCGGCTGGCCACGAGGGCGGCCTGCGTGGCTATGTCCACGCAGGTGCTGCCCGACGGTCGGGGGCGCATCGGTGGGCACATGGGCGGGCTGGGTCTGGGGGCAGCCGTGTGCGGCGTCTGGGCTGGGGCCGGTTGCGGGGCGGTGCGGGCGCGTTCGGCAGCCGCGGCGTGGATGGCCGAGGCCCGGGCGGCGGCCCGGCGGGCCAGCTCGGCCGTGGTGATCACATTGCCGGTGCGCGTGTGTTGCAGGCGGACCGGTCGAGTGGTGGGCGCAGGCGAGGACATGGGGCGGGTTTCCGGTACCGGATCGGGCTGCGTCGCAACCAGGGTGGTCTGCCGGGTCAGGGTCTGTGGCCGGGTTGGTGTTCCGGTCCGGGTTTGCGTCCGGGACTGAGTTTGCGTCCGGGTCTGTGAGGCCGTCCAGGTCTCGGCCTGCTCAAGGATGAGCGTGGCCGGAAAGCGAACGCCCGTCGTTCCTTCGGCGGGCCGGGTGCCAGGGGCTGAAGCGGCGTGGGGGCGGCAGGGGACCGGGTGCCGGGTGACGGGCCTCGCCCCGCTCACGCGCAATGTGGGTGGCCAGCCGTGCCTTCAGGTGGGCAATGCTGCGGGCCTGCTGGGCCAGTCGGCTGGCCTGCTCCTGGGCCAGGTCTTCGGCCAGCAGGCGGGTTTCTTCCTGCTCGGCGCGCTCTTCCTGGATGTGGGTCTCGATGATCTGGCGCACGACACGCTGGCGCCGGCTGGCCTGGATGAGCCAGGCCAGCACGAAGCCTGCCGCCATGACCAGGACAAGCAGCGTGCCATAGGCGCCGCGCTCGGCAAGGTCGGGGAGGTTGCGCGCTAGATGAGCCAGGTAGTCTGACAAAGCCACTCCATCCAGAAGGGTCCGGGTCGGGAAAGTCCCTGGGTTATCCTGCATGCAAGGCAGCGAGGCTGCAGCAGGTCTGAGCCCCAGGCGGTGGGCATAGCCCTAGTGTGCCAAAGACTGACACCAAAACACGCTTTTAATGTAACGCAAAGACGCATATTGCGTCATATGTGCAACGGCGTACCCCTGAAAAATGGCGCCTCATCGAGATAACTGGTAACAGCGTTGCTTCTTTTGGACGGTCCTGGCGCCTGGATGCAGCCAAGGCGGCCCCTCTTGTTCATTGCATGCTGAATGCAATATTCATGCCTAGAGCACGGAGACCGCGACGGTGACGCGGTTGCGTCCTGCACCCTTGAGGCATAGAGGGCCCGGTCGCTGACGTTGACCAGTCCTTCCGGGTCGGAGGCGTGCTCGGGGTAGGCGGCCACGCCGATGGAGACGCTGACGGGGGCGCCGCCGACGGTCTCGACCTTCTCCTGGACCTTGCGACGGATCTCGTCGGCGCGGCGCTTGGCGGAGGTGCCGTTGAGGCCGGGCATCAGGATCAGGAATTCCTCGCCGCCCCAGCGGCAGACGATGTCGCCGGCGCGGGCATTCTGGACCAGCACTTCGGAGACCTGCACCAGCACGCGGTCGCCGGCCTCGTGGCCATAGCGGTCGTTGAGGCGCTTGAAGTGGTCGATGTCGACCGTCTGCAGGGCCAGCGGCGAGCGGGCACGGCTGGCGCGCTCGAACTCGATGGCCAGCTGCTCGTTGAAGTAGCGGCGGTTGAACAGGTTGGTGAGCGGATCGCGCAGCGAGGCCTGCTCCAGCGTCTGGCGCAGCGTGAGGTTGGCCAGGAACTGGGCCACGTTGCTGGCGAAGAGACGACGGATCTTCTGATTGGCAGCGGTGGTTTCGGCGTCGCTGCCCACGAAGGGCTGGTCGCTGCGCAGGCAGATCAGGCCGGTGGCCTGGCCGTTGGCGAACATCGGCATGCAGCAGCTGTGGCGGTTGGGGCCGATGCTGAGGTGGTGGCAGCGGATGCCGATCTGGTTCTCGTTGTGCGGATAGGCCTGGTTCTGGCGCAGGCCCCAGCAATCGTTGAGCTGCAGGGTCTCGGCCGTCTCGTTCTGCAGGCCCCACGATCCCAGGATCCGGAACTTGGCCTGACCGGGCTCGGCAATGTAGATGGAGCCGGAGTCGGCGTGGAAGAGCTTGGTGGCAAACTCGCCCGCCACCCGGGCGGCCTCGTTGGGCGTGGGGCAGGTCTGCAGCATGTCGTTCAGATCCCTGCAGGATGCCGTAGGCCCGCGACTGGGCACGGCTGGTCTCCAGCATGGCGGCCAGCTGGTTGGCGGTGTCACGGTAGGCCAGGGTGCGGCCATGCACCTGTTCCCTGCAGGTCGGCAGCCACCTTGCGCAGCTCGTCCTGCACCTTCATCTGGTCGCTCAGGTCGGTGATGACCGACAGGCTGCTGCCGGTGGCGGCGCCCCGGCTCATGGGCGTGCTGGAGATCTGCACGGCCACCAGGCGACCATCCGGGCGCAGCAGGTGGCACAGTGTGCGAACGGCCTCGCCGCGCTTCTGGCGCTGCAGCAGGTTGATGATGTCCGGACGTTCGGTCTCGGGCACCAGTTCCCAGCAGGGCACGGCCCCTTCATCTGCTCGGGGGTGGTGCCCAGCATGTTGGCCAGTCGGGGGTTGGCCAGACTGATGCGACCCACGCGGTCCAGGATCCAGATGCCTTCGGCGGCCGTGTCCATCAGCAGGCGGTAGCGCGCCTCGGACAGGGCAATGACTTCGTTGGTGTGCTTGATGCGCTCGATCTCGGCCTGAAGCTGCTGGTTCTTCGTTTCCAGCTGGGTACGCGGTGGCAGCGAAATCAGCCGGCGTCCCCAGGGAGACAGCCAGGCCAGCAGGGCCGTGGTGCCCAGCAGCAGGGCGGCCCGTGCCCAGCCCAGGCTTGCTGAGACTTCGGCCGGCAGGAAGGCCGACACAACTTCCAGCAGGAAGGCGGCGGCCGTGAGGCCGGTGGCTGCACTGCATCCCCACAGGGCACGGCGGCAGGAAGTCTGCCGTGGTGCGTGGTGCAGCAGCAGGGCTGTGGCGACCACCAGGACAGTAGCAAGCAGCAGGCTGGGCGTGGTGGCCAGCAGGACGGTCAGGGGAGAGGACGAGGCAGGCATGCCGATACTCTATCGGAGAGCGGGCGGCCTGGATGCGGCGTGCCGTCCGTCTGCCGGATGATCGGTGGCTGATCATTGGCAAACGGCGTTTCTGGCGCCTTCGGCGGTTTAGGTAGCCGATGTTTCGTCGTTTTATCGCAACATGCAGGCGTCTTTCTGTCGTTTCCAGGCGTCGTTTGTTTGTTACAAACGGTGCTTATTTGTATCTGCGAATGAAATATCGGCAACCTGCCGATCCTGTCTGTTTTGGTGATATTTCTTTACATTGACCGGTGGCGCAGACAGCCGGAGGACGGACGCCCATCGTCAGCCTCGATGAAGGGGCCTGCATGAGGGCGAAGAATGGCGGGGGATGCATGTTCCAGCGTGGAGAAACGCCGGAAGAGACTTCGCTCCGGGAGAGGGGCGGGCGCATGAGGCGCCCGGCAGGGAGCGAGGCCCCCTACCGAAAATGGTAGGGGTGGCGGCGATGGAAAGGCGGTCAGGCCGGGTTCTCGATGAACCACGGCAGCGCGATGCGCAGGCCGTCTTCCAGCAGGTGGCTGGGCCGGTAGCCCAGACGCTTCTGGCTGTGGCTGATGTCGGCCAGCGAGTGGCGCACGTCGCCCGGGCGGAAGTCGGCAAACACCGGGTCGGGCATCTGCAGGTCGGGCTTCACTTCCTGGATGAGCTTGCGCAGCAGCTCGGCCAGTTCCAGCAGTGTGGTGCGGCGCGAAGCGGCCACGTTGAAGACGTCGGCCGTGCCGGGTTCGTCATCGGCCAGCGTGAGGGCGGCGCGGATGTTGGCCTGCACCACGTTGTCGATGTAGCAGAAGTCGCGGCTGGTCTGGCCGTCGCCGTTGATCTGCACCGCTTCCTGGCGCAGCAGCGTGGCGATCCAGCGCGGGATGACGGCAGCATAGGCGCCGTTGGCGTCCTGACGGGCACCGAAGACGTTGAAATAGCGCATGCCGGCCACGCGCATGCCGTAGCAGCGCGCGTAGGTGCCCGCGAACAGTTCGTCGGCAGCCCTTGGTGGCGGCGTAGGGCGAGACACGTTGCCGGTGACGCTTTCCACCTTGGGCAGGGGCGGGATGGTCGCCGTAGACCGAGCTGGAGGAGGCGTAGACGAAGGACTTCACCTCGGCCTGGCGGGCGGCGTCGATGATTTCCATGAAGCCGGAGACGTTGGCCTGGAACGAGACCAGCGGGGTCTTCATCGAGCGGGGCACGGAGCCCAGGGCGGCCTGGTGCAGCACGTAGTCCACGCCCTCGACGACACGGTTGCAGAAGGCGCGGTCGCAGATGGTTCCTTCCTCGAACTGCAGGCCGTTCTGTCCTGCGGCTCGGGTGGAGGCCATGATGGCATCAATGTTGGCCTGCTTGCCGGTCGAGAAGTCGTCGATGGCGATCACCGACTGGCCGGCCAGTGCCAGCGATTCGGCCAGGTGAGAGCCGATGAAGCCTGCGGCGCCAGTCACGAGCCAGCGCGCCTTGCGCCCGGCGATCAGGGAGGAAACGTCCATGGGGGTTCTGGGATTTATTCTGGGTTTTGCGGAAAGGGTGCCTGCGGCGCGTGCGCGCGTGCGCGCAGGGGCCGGCGGGAACATGGCTGTACAAAGATAAGCGAGGTGAGGCAAAAGGGTCATCAATGCCCCTACGGCTATTCTAAATTGCTCGAAAAGTTTCAAATCGTTGCGGCCATCTGACAGCCTCCCGGTCATACTTCTCACGTCTTTTTCGGCCGGTGCGATAAGCTGACGGTCAGTGTCTTGCCAGGGTCATCCGAGCCATGCCAACTTCTGCCTTCGCCTCCTTGCTGATTGCCTTTGTCGCGGCAGCGGGCGCCGTGCCGCTGCTGCGTGACATGCTCCGTGACCGGCCCACCGTGCGTTCGGCCGGTGCGGTGGCCATAGCCCTGGGCGTGGCGGTGGCTGCCTTCTATTCCGACTCCTGGCCGGCATCCGACCGGGGGCTGATCTTCGGCGCGGCGGCTCTGGTGCTGGCCGGGCTCGCGCTGGATGCACGGCTGGCCGGTGCCGGCGGTGCCACGGTCCGGCGCATCTTCGAGGTCGTGGGCACGCTGGTGGCCGGCGTCTTCCTGTTCACGTATCTGGAGCACGACCGGGTCACCTGGTCGGTGGGCTTCATGATGCTGGCCGCTGTCAGCCTGCTGCTGCCCATTGCCACGGCAGCCCTGGACCGGTTGCCTTCGGCCACGCCGTCGCTGCCGGCCGGCATGGTGCTGGTGCAGCTTCTGCTCTTGATGTTCTTTGGCGCGGCCAATGCCGATGGCGGTTCGCGCTATTCGCTGTACGCCGAGTTCGCCATCGTGGCGCTGCCCGTGATCGGCGCGCTGCTGGGCTGTCTGGTGTACCTGTCCAGCATGCCGTGGCGCAACCGGCCCGGCGTCGCCCTGGGCACGGGCGGGCTGCTGGCGCTGGGTTTCATGATTTCCTGGGGCGCGCTGCGGCTGGGCTCCATCACGGCCGAGGTCCGCGGCGGCACCACGGCGCTGCTGTGGCTGGTGGCCGTGCCGGTCTTCGAGTTCGTTCGTGAGTCGGTGGGGCGTCTGGCGGGCCGTATGGCGGCACAGCGCTGGCTGCAGCAGCCGGGTTCGGCAGGGCTGCGCCATCTGGTGCAGGCGGTCTGCCATGCCCACTATTCGCCGGCGGCACTGCTGTCCATCCAGGCCGCACTGGGTCTGGCAGGCATCGGCCTGTGCAAGCTGAATACCTCGGGCTACTTCCTGACGCTGGCCCTGCTGGCGCTGGGCGTGGCCTACATGCTGGTGCCGGTGTATCTCACCTGGCAGCCGCCCGGCGGCCTCCTTGGGGCGAGCAGCGTATTCCCAGCACGGCGGCGACCATGCCTGATATCCTGCTGGCCCGTTGATGGTTTCATCGGGGCTGGTGGCACCTCCGGGAGCTGCCGGCCACGCTTCGGCACATGCGCGCATTCATCCATTACCTCCGAGTTCGTTTTGCGGTCCTGCCGGTCATCGATGCCCTGGTGCTGGTGGCCGCGATGGTGCTCGGCTACCAGATCCGGTTGCTGAACGAGGACGGCCTGGTCTTCTCCACGCTGCGTGGCCTGGTGTTTGCCGCACTGATGATGCTGACGATGACGGCCTTTGGTCTGTACAGCCGTCAGCAGGGATGAACCCTTCCGGCTGGTGGTGCAGAAGGTGTTCGCGGCGTACCTGGTGACGCTGCTGGGCCAGCTGGCGCTCTTCTATGTCTTCCCCGAATCGGAAGTGGGGCGCGGCGTGTTCGCCATTGCCTCGGTGCTGGGGCTGGTGGGCATTCTGGTGGTGCGCTACCTGGCGTTCCGGCTGGGCTTCCTGCAGCGGCGCGGGCGCCGGGTGCTGGTGATGGGCGAGGGCGATGAGGCCGACATGGTGCTGGCCACGCTGGCCGACAGCGTGCATCAGCATGCGGCCCACCTGGTGGCCCAGGTGCCGGTGGACCTGAAGGGCGAGTCGCTGCTGGCGGTGGCCCGTCAGCACAAGGCCACCCACATCGTGGTGGCGGCCCATGAGCGGCGCGGTGGTCACATCCCGCTGGATCAGCTGCTGGCCTGCCGGCTGGCCGGCATCCAGGTGCTGGACCTGCTGAACTTCTACGAGCAGGAGCTGGGGCTGATCCGCCTGCAATACCTGCGTACCGGCTGGCTGGTGTATGGTGACGGCTTCACCCAGGGACCTACCCGGGCCATCATCAAGCGTCTGTTCGACGTGGCGGTGGCCTCGGCGCTGCTGCTGGTGGCCGCACCGGTGATGCTGGTGACGGCGGTGGTGATCCTGCTGGAGACCGGAAGGCCGATATTCTTCCGGCAGGAGCGGGTCTGCGCGCCGGGGCAGTCATTCGACATCCTGAAATTCCGCTCGATGGTGCAGGATGCCGAGAAGGATGGTCCGCGCTGGGCCAGCATCGGTGACGATCGCATCACGCGGGTGGGACGCTTCATCCGCGCTACCCGCATCGACGAATTGCCGCAGCTGATCAACGTGCTGCGCGGCGAGATGAGCTTCGTAGGCCCACGACCGGAGAGGCCTTATTTTGTCGAGAAACTGAATCAACAGGTACCATATTACGATATTCGGCATTACGTGAAGCCAGGCATCACTGGCTGGGCACAGGTGCGGATGGATTATGGCGCTTCAGTAGAAGAGGCCATGGAAAAGCTGGAATACGATCTTTTTACGTCAAGAATCACTCGCTGTTTCTCGATTTCATGGTGCTTATCGAGACCATTCAGGTGGTTCTTCGTAAGAAAGGTGCTCGTTGACTTCACAGTTTGGAAGAAAATATGACAACGGTTGCAGTAGTTGGTTTTGGGATACGTTGGCCTGCCCCTGGCCATCGAGTTTGGAAAACACTTCGATACGATCGGTTTCGACGTGTCGAAAGCAAAGGTTGCCCGTCTGCAACAGCATAACGACGTGACTGGCGAGGTCGAACGCGGTGATTTCGATCTGGCCAAGAAGCTGAAGATCACGGACGATCCGAAGCAGCTGGGTCAGGCCGACGTGATCGTCGTGGCCGTGCCGACGCCGATCGATTCGGCACGCCTGCCCGATTTCACGCCGCTGGTCTCGGCCAGCGAGATCGTCGGCGCCAACATGAAGCGTGGCGCGACGGTGGTCTACGAGTCGACCGTCTACCCGGGCGCCACCGAAGAGGTGTGCATCCCCGTGCTGGAGAAGCACTCCGGCATGAAGTGGAAAAAGGACTTCAACGTCGGCTACTCGCCCGAGCGGATCAACCCGGGTGACAAAAGCAGCACCGCCTGCCCACGATCGTCAAGGTGGTTTCGGGTGACAACCCCGAGACGCTGGAGAAACTGGCCAAGCTGTACGAAACCGTGATCACCGCCGGCGTGCATCGTGCCAGCAGCATCAAGGTGGCCGAGGCTGCCAAGGTGATCGAGAACACCCAGCGCGACCTGAACATCGCGCTGATGAACGAGCTGGCCATCGTCTTCGAGCGCCTGGGCATCGACACGCTGGAAGTGCTGAAGGCCGCCGGTTCCAAGTGGAACTTCCTGCCGTTCCGTCCGGGTCTGGTGGGCGGCCACTGCATCGGCGTGGACCCGTACTACCTGACGCACAAGGCGCAGATGGTGGGCTACCACCCCGAGGTGATCCTGGCCGGCCGCCGCATCAACGACGGCATGGGTCAGTTCATTGCCGAGCAGACGGTGAAGATGCTGGCTCGTCAGGGCCTGCATACCGCTGGCCAGACGGTGATCGTGCTGGGCCTGACCTTCAAGGAGGATGTGCCTGATCTGCGCAACTCCAAGGTCATCGACGTGGTGCGCGAGCTGGAAGCCTACGGCATCAACGTGGTGATCCACGATCCGATCGCCGACAAGGAAGAGGCTCACGAAGAGTACGGCGTGAACCTGGTGGACTGGGACAAGCTGCCCAAGGCGAACGCCATCGTGGCGGCCGTCTCGCACAAGGCCTATCAGGAGCAGGGCCTGCCGGCGCTGCTCGACAAGCTGGTCGACAAGGGCGTCTTCATCGATGTGAAGAGCGCCTGGGATCCGGCCGAGATCGAGAAGGCTGGCAAGGCAGTCTGGCGCCTGTAAGCAGGACTGCAGGCCGGGCGGTGCAGTCCGGCCGAATCGCTGCAGTGGCCTGACAGCTATCGGAACAGATATCTGTCGGGCCCCTGGGCAGGGAACCCGTGGGTAGCGTGGCCGTTCAGGCAACGCTTTTCCCGAGGGAAGGTCTCGGGACCAGGGAGCGCTGAATCTCGCAGCACCGGATGGAGTGGCCAAGGAGGCCCGTCCGGGTGAGGCGGTTCGGCGCTTTTTATTGGGATGGTGCGGCGGGTGTTCGCTTGATGGATCTGCAAGGGTAGGGCTGGCAATGGAAACCATGGACATTCCGGCAGGCAGTGGCCGCCGGCTGGCTGCGCTGTATCACCCGCCCACGGGTGCGGATCGTGGGCGTGGGGTGCTGATCCTCAATCCGCTGGGCCAGGAGGCCGTGCGGGCGCATCGACTGCTTCGGGTGTTGGCCGACCGACTGGCCAGGCTGGGCGTGCATGTGTTGCGCTTCGATTTCCATGGCTGCGGCGATTCGTCAGGCGACGATCTGGACGGCGAGATGAAGGGCTGGCAGCTGGATGCGCTGGCGGCGCACCAGGCGCTGCGTCGGCGTTCCGGGGTCGATGCGATCGGCTGGCTGGGTATCCGTCTGGGGTTCGCCGTGGGCTGGCAGGCTGCGGCACGTTTTGTCGGTGGGCACGATGCGCGGCTGGCGCTGCTCACCGAAGGGCCGCCTCCCGATCGGCTGATCGGCTGGGATCCGGTGGTGCAGGGCCAGGGTTATCTGGATGTGCTGTGGGAGGACCATCGGGCGGCGTTGCGCCGTGCCTTCAGTCTGCCCACGGTGCCGGATGCGCAACTGCGCCGGCAAAAGAGCGAGGCCGATCTGTCGGAGGCCATGGGCTTTGCGCTGTCGCCGCGGCTGGTGCGTCATATCCGGGCGCTGGATAGCCAGGATTGGCAGACGGTGCCGGTGGCGCACCTGGCGGCCCTGCAGGCCAACGGCGCGCTGCCCTGGCCCGAGGTGAAACGGCCGGCGTCGCTCACGCTCGTGCCGGTGGATGTGGATTTCGACTGGACGTCGGAAGAGGCGCTGAACACGCCGCTGGTGCCGGATGCGGCCCTGAAACGTCTGTTGCCCTGGCTGTCGGAGGAGGTCTTTCATGCCTGAAGCAAGCCATGCCGCCACGCGCGGGGCGGATGCGTACCGGGAAAGCCTGGTGCAGCTGGGGGCCGAAGGGCACCTGGTGGGCACGCTGGTGCAGCCCACAGGGCCTTCTGCAGCGGTTGCGTGCTGTTCGTGAATGCGGGGGTGATTCACCGCATCGGGCCGCACCGCATCCATGTGAAGCTTGGCAGGGGCGCTGGCGCGGGACGGCGTGCCGTCGTTGCGGCTGGACCTGACGGGACTGGGGGACAGTGGCCGTGCGGGCGGGACCGACGGCATGCTGGCGCAGGTGCGGCGCGACATCCGGGCCGCGCTTGATCTGCTGGCAGAGCGAACGGGCCTGTCGCGCTTCGTCATCATCGGCATCTGTTCGGGCGCTGAGTATGGCTACCAGTATGCGCTGGATGATGAGCGGGTGGCCGGTCTGGTGATGGTCGACGGCTACAGTTTCGGCAATCGTCGCACCCGGATGCTGCGCTATCTGCTGCGCTTGCGCACGCTGACCTGGCCGGTATTGAAGAATGCCGTGCTGGGGCGGCTGGCACGGCTGCGTGCGGGTGGTGGCCAGCCCGAGACACCGGTGGACTACGGGCTGCCCGTGTTGACGGTGACGGATTTTGGTGAGGGACTGGCCGAGCGTGCGCGGCGAGGCTGCCCCTGCTACCTGGTGTTCACCGGGAGCGTGCTGCAGCGCTACAACCATGCCAGCCAGTTCGATGACGTGATGCGCGCGGCGCCCTTGTCGGCCGAGGACCGCAGTGCCATTGCACGGGATGTGCAGAGCGTCTTCCTGCCGGATATTGACCATACGATGACGACGCTGCATGGGCAGCGTGTCTACACGCGCCATGTGCGCCAGTGGCTGGCCAAGCAGCTGGCATGACGCGACAGGATGTAAAACGTATAGAAAAAAGTGGCGTTTCGTCGGCGGAGTTTCCGTTGGTGGTATGTTCGACGGCTTTGGGATTCTCCGGGGTTTGGAGGATCCTGACTGAAAGGCGCGGGATGCGCAGGAGAAAGCCGTCGATGTTGTTTGCAGGGGATGCCTCGAGTGGCTGTTGCCGATGCCGGTGACGCTGGTGGCGGTGATGCTGGTGTTCAGCCTGTGGAGACGGATCCTGCCGCGGCAGCGGCGTCTGCGCCGCAGCGTGGCGGCGGTGGTGGTGGTGGCCTTTCGTGCTGACTTCCACGCCGGCCATCATCAATATCGGCGTGAAGGCGCTGGAAGGGACACCGCAGACGGTGGCAGAGCAGCTGGACGCGCTGGGCTTTCCGCCGGATTCCGGCGCGGATCCCTGAATGCGCAGGCGGTGCTGACCGTGCGCGAGGGCAAGGCCGGAAGGCAAGCGCTCGCAGAAGGCGGGACAGGCAGATCCGTCATCACACGGCAAGGTCGCAGACCGCGGAAGGACGGATTCATCTTCACGGCGTGAAGCCGCAGACTTCGTCAAGACGGTCGCGGCTCCGGGTGGAGATGCCGTCGTCCCGTCGCCGGCCGGCGCAGTGAAGCCACCGCGTGTGCGTGGCGTGATCGTGCCTTCCAGTGGGGCTGCTGCTCCCAATGGACCGCAGGCGCGGCTGGACCAGGGCGGCTACATGCGGCTGCGTGCCGGCATCGAGACCTGGCGGCGCACCGGGTGGGTTGCTGGTGCTGATGGGGGGCTGGGTGAGCAGCCGGAGTATTCGCTGGCCGCCGACATGCGGCGCCTGGCGATTGACTGGGGGTTCCGCCCGAGGCCATCCGCACGGTGCGCAGCAGCTGGACGACGTTCCAGGACATTTCCGGGGCGGCCAGGCTCATCCGTGAAGAAGGTGGCCAGGACGACAGCCGTCAGGCCGTGATTCTGGTGACGAGCGCACTGCACATGCAACGTTCGCTGGCGGTGGCGCACCAGGCCGGGCTGGATCCGATCCCGGTGCGCAGTGACTATCGGCAGCTGGCATCACCCACCTGGGCCGCCTGGTTTCCCAACAATGGCGCGCCCTGGAATGCACGCGCCATGCTGCACGAACTGATTGGCGTCTGGTACTACCGCCTGCGCGGCCGCGCCTGAATCAGGGCTTCGGCGTGTGCAGTGCAGGCACCGCGTCCGGCCGGATCTCCACCAGATAGGTGTCGAGGTCACGCAGGTTCACGCTGTCCCAGTTGGAGTTGAACAGCATCCGGGTGAAGCTGCGGTTGACGGTGCCGTGCGGACGCGGCCAGGTTTCATTCTTGCTGCCGTCCCACAGATGGTGCAGGTTGGCAATGGACAGCACCTGGGTGGGTTCTCCAGGCTGAGAGCGAACATCTTGCGGTGGAACCACTTGCGGTTGGGATCATTGGCCGCCAGGTTGTTGACGCCGTCCTTGCGTTCGCCAAATCCCGAGACCAGTACCCAGCCGGGGCGTTGCAGGGCACGTCCCCGAGACCTGAACGCCGGTGTCGGTGTTGGCGCCGAAGCTGGTGGTCAGCAGCGGTGTCTTCTCGCCGGTGGCCAGGTTCGTCATGAACAGCTGGTGCGGGTTGCTGAAGACGTCAAAGCCCACATACATGTCCTGCCCCTGAGCGTTGCGGGCCACGTCGCCGTACTTCATGTAGCCCTGGTTCAGAAGCTTCAGGCTGTTGTCGGAAACCTGTGCGCTGTACGGGGCCGAGAAATCACGCTTGTAGGCGAGAACCCCCGTGGGATAGGGGAACTGAACCACGCAGTGGCTGCCGCTGGGGCTGGTGGTGATGTATTCCGGTGCACTGGGCGGCAGACTTTGCGTGCCGATGATCTTTCCGGTCTGCAGATCCCAGGTGAACAGGCCGAGGGTGTTCCAGCTGGCGCCTTCATTCCGTTCGGCCATGAAGCACCAGGTTCGGCCGTCATCTGACGGCGTGCCGCCGCGGGTGCGGGCATGGGTGGCCGTTGGCCAGTGATGGTGGATCTGCGTGCCCATGTCGGCCAGAAGCTCGGGCTTGTCCGTGCCGTTCGGTGACAGATCGACGGTCAGGCGGAAGATCTTCATGTCCTTGCCATCGACGTTCAGGTAGTACAGAACGTTCGGGTTCTTCGGATCCCATTGCGGCTCGGCATCACCGGCAATCCCGCCGAGTTTCCGGATGGCCTTTCCGGTCTTCGGATCAAAGATGTGCCATTCGCCATGGTCGGTGCGCAGCAGCACGGCGCTGTCGTCGGCGTTGAAGGCCTGCTGGGCTGCGTGCGGAGTGAAGACCGGATGGGCCGGCTGCGTCTCGGCATGATTGGTCAGTCGCACCACGCAGCTGTGCCAGGTGGGATCTTCAGTGGCCACGCCGGTTGCGGGTCGCGGTGTGGCGGGCATCTCTCCCACGGCGGTGCCGGCCGTCAGCGGCTGGGCTTTTGGCCAGAATGGGGGCACAAAGCGGGCTGGTTTCCTGGCTTCCGACAGTGGCAGGAGGCGTGCACGGAATGACCGAGCGGCACCCTGTTGATTCGGTGGCGTTGCATGGTTGCCGGAATCCGAATTCGCGCCTGTTTCAGCCTTGCCGTTGGCCGGCGAATCCGCTGGGCTCGGTTGAGGGACAGGCTGAACCGGGGTCGTCACGACGTTTCCGCCGGTGCCCGGCGTGGCGGTTGCGCCACCCGTCGTTCCACCGCCGGCTGCGCCATTGTCGGGTTTGACGGCGGGCGGTTCGTTGTTCACGGGGGCTGGGCGGCATGGGTGCCGCCATTTCCCGGGTGCCCGAGCCGCTGGCGTTGCTGGCGTTACCTGCGCTTCCTGCGTTTCCGGTGTTGTTCGTGCTGCCGGACTGGCCCGGCGTTCCGCTCGTGCTGGCATCACTGGACGGACCTGCGCTGCCGGCATTGGTGCCGTTGCTTCCAGCCGACGGCTGTGCGGGCTTGCTGCCGGGGTTCGTGGCAGGTGCCGGGGAGCTTGCCGATGCGCTGCCATCACCCAGAGGGGCCTGGCTGTTCAGGGGCTGCGGCGTGCTGACCACGCCGGCACCGTCTGCCGGGGTGTTGGCACTGTTGCTGGCGTTGCCACTGCTGGTGCCCGTACCGTTGCTGGCAGCGTTGCCGGATTGGGACGTCTGTACGTTGTCGGCCAGCAGGTCAGTGGCCGGCGGCCGAGCCGCCACCGCCGCCGCCACAGGCGGTCAGGCACAGCGTCATCAGCAAAGGCACCCGCCGAGAAAAAGGCGGGGCATGCCGAGTGGGGTCAACGGCAGTATGTCGAAGGGCGAACGGCGCAATTTTCATGGCGATGAACAGTGCCTGGAAAAGGCGGTGTTATATCGCGGAAAAGGTTAGCACCGTGTCGCTGGAAAGCCACGTCCGCGCGTCACCCGGTGTGGCCCGTCCGGACTGCTGGGGCGGTGATGATGTGCCGGGGTTTCCGCGTTGCGCTCAGGACGACGCTGGCATGAGGTTGATCAGGGAATCAACGGGAACCCAGGGCCTGGGGGGTGATGGCGGTCAGGAAGACTTCCTGGTCAGCCATGCTGCTGCCGTTCCAGGTGGAATTGAACAGCATGCGGGTGAAGTTCCGATTGACGGTGGCTTGTGGTTCGGCTTCGTACTTGAATGCATCGCTGTTGATGTAGGCGATGGAGCGGATGTCCGGGTTTTCGGTCAGGCTGACGGCGAACATCTTGCGGTGCAGCCATTGGCGGCGTTCGTCGTGCAGGCCCTGCACGCTGCTGTCATCGGCCGGGTGCTCGGCATAGGTGGAAACCAGCGCCCAGCCGGGTCTGTTGTAGGCCTTGCCGGAGATGTGCAGGGCCGTTTCGGTGCGACCCGGATAGGTGGAGAACAGGGGCGTGCGCTGACCGGTTTCCAGGTTCTGCATGAACACGTCGCCCCCGTTGCTCTGGTAGTCCACCGAGACGTAGACATCACGTCCCATGTGGGTCGAGGGCGATGTCGGAGTGTTCGGACGTGGTGTGCAGTTGCAGCCAGGCGTCCGGCGTGCTGTCACTGTAGGGCGCCTGAAAGTCGCGTCGATAGGATCGGGTGCCCGGGCCGGTGGCCGTGGTGTGCGAGACCACGCAGTACTTGCCGCTGGGACTCATGCTCACGTGGTCGGGTGTGCCGTCCTGGTTCAGGGTGCCGACGATGCGTTGCTCCTGCAGGTCCCAGGTGAAGACACCGCGCATGGGCCAGCTGCCGTTGTCGACCATGGCGCGGGCCATGAAGCACCAGTAGCGACCATCGGCCGAGGGGAACCTTCGGAGCGTGTGGAGGCGACGCTGGCATCGGGCCAGTGCTGCTGGATCTGCGGGCCCATGTCGGCCACGACGCTGACCTGGTTTGTCTTGAGATCCAGCTGGTAGATCTGCATGCCGATGCCGTCGCGCGGCAGGAAATACAGCAGGTCCGGATCGGTGGGATGCCATTGCGGTTCGGCATCGCCTGCCAGCCGGTCGGTGGCGCCATTCAGGTTGTTCAGCACCCGGATGAAGCGGCCGGTGGTGGCATCGTGCAGGTGCCAGTGGCCGTCACTGGCGGCCAGCAGAAAGTAGGTGTCGTTGGCATTGAAGGCCTGCCGGCGGGAATAGTCGTTGCGCCGTGCGGGTGCCCTCGGGGTGCTCGGCATTGTCGGTCACGCGCACGATGCAGCTGCCATGGATGGGGTCTAGCGTGCTGCTCAGGAAGGGCGGCCGGGCGTTGTCGGGCAGGGGACGGCGTTCGGTGCCGGCAGGCAGCGGCGGCATGGCGGCCAGTTCTGCAACGCAGAGCGCTGCCGGATTGATGTCGGCCTTGTCCGGGGTTTTGCCGGGAGTGGCCGGCGCAGGCGTGCGGCCCGTCGTGCCGGGCGTATTGGGGGTGTCGGGTGCTGGGCGTATTGCCGGAAATGTTCGGGGTGCCTGGCCGGAGGGTGTTGGCGGAAGATGGGGGCGTTCCGCATGCGGTTCATGGCCGGACGCGGCCTGTCCACCGCAGGCGACAAGGCCCAGGCCCAGCAGGCTGGCCATGGCCAGGTGGGCGGCGCGGGAACACCCGCCGCGCCGGGCGCGTGGTGCGAAGGGGCATGTCCCGGCGTGTCCTGCGTCCAGCGCGGTGCGGACGTGGACGGTGATGGACGAGGTGGGCCGGTCGGCGTTCTTCATCGGACGGTTTCTGCAGGAAAGGCCGGGCCGATGGTCGTTCCGTTGGCGGGGTGTGGCAGTGCGGAAAGTCGCAGGGAGGCGGTATTTCCGTTCAGGGAGGTGGAAATGAATCGGGCAGGCGCTCTGGCCTGCCCTGGTTGGGTGGCGGGACCGCTGCGGCCCTCGCCGGTTGCTCAGATCATGTGGACAGCAGGTTTATTTGTCGAGGGCCCCCTTCGGCAGTGCCAGCATGTAGGTTTCCACGTCCTGGATGCGGCTGCTGTTGAGCGTGGAGTTGAAGAGCACGCGGGTGAAGTCGCTGTTGACGGTGGCCTGCGGCTCGGCCCAGTAGGCGTCGGAGCCCCAGCTGGATTTCGAGTCGCTGTCGGCGTGGGCCAGCGGGCGGATCTGCGGGTTCTCTTCCAGGCTCACCGCGAAGATCTTGCGGTGCATCCACTGCTGCATGGCGGTGTTGCGCAGGCTGCTGGCCTGGTTGCTGGCATGGTATTCACCGTAGGTGGAGACCAGTGCCCAGCCAGGCTTGCCGTAGGCCTTGCCGGAGAAGTGGATGGCCGTGGCGGTGCCGGACAGGTAGGTCGGGAAGAGCGAGGTGCGCTTGCCGGTCTTCAGGTTCACCATGAAGACGTCGCCCCGGTCGGCCTGGTAGTCGATGGCCACGTAGACGTCTTCACCCTGCTTGTTCAGCGCCAGGTCCGAGTGTTCGGACTGCTCGTGCAGCTTCACGTAGGGCTGGCGGGCGGCGGAGGCGGCGTGCGGGGTGGTGAAGTCACGGGTGTAGGCACGGGTGCCCAGTTCCCGGTTGTGCGCCCACGAGACGACGCAGTACTGGCCCTGAGGGGCTCATGCTGACGTGGTCGGGGCGGGCGGGCAGGTTCATGCGGCCCAGGATCCGGTCTTCCTTCATGTCCCAGGTGACGACGCCCACGCCCCTGCCACTGGTTGTTGTCCACCATCAGGCACCAGTAGCGGCCGTCGGCCGAGGGGGGCGCCTTCGGACCTGGTCCAGGCGGTGGCGGCGGTGGGCCAGAAGCTCTTCAGGCGTGCACCCAGGTCACCCACCACGCGGCGCTGGTCGCTGGCGACGTTCAGCTCGGTGATGGTCATGCCCCAGCCGTTGTTGGGCACGTAGTACAGCACGTCGGGATTGGTCGGGTGCCATTGCGGTTCAGCATCGCCCGCCGGGCCCTGAAGCTGTTTCAGGTACTTGCCGGTGTGGCCGTCATACAGGTGCCAGTAGCCGTTGGAGGCGTACATCAGGATGCGGCTGTTGTCGGCGTTGAAGGCTTGGCGGCGCGAGTAGTCGCTGCGATGGCTTTTTCTCGTCGCCGGCTTTCTGGCCGTTGTGGGTCAGGCGAACCTGGCAGGTGCCGTAGGTGGGTTCCTGAACGGCCACGCCGGTGGCGGGAATCTGGCGGTCCGGCACACGGGCGCTTTCCTGGCCGCGCTGCAGCGGGTTGTTGCGCAGCAGGATGTCGCGGCACACGTCGTTGGCGGCGATGCTGGCGTTGCTGGCCGGACGGGCACCCGGGGTGGCGGGCGTGTTCTGGCCGTTGCCGCCCAGGTTCAGGCCCGGCACGGCAGAACCGTTGCCGCCGGCGACAGGCGTGGGAGCCGGAGTCACGGGCTGGGACGATGCGCTCGTACTGGATGCAGAGGCTGCAGACTTGGCGGCGACCACCTTGATGGCGGGGGCCGACAGCCAGACCACGTCGCCGCTGTCACCCTCGATCTCTTCGGTGTAGGCCAGCGTCTTGCCCAGGTCGGCAGCGGTGACGGTGTAGCTGTCACCCTTGGCGGTCAGCGTGTTGTCCACCATCCAGAAGGCCTGGCGCACCCGGCCCCACTGGTAGACGCCCGAGGTGCCACGGACCATCTGGCCCACTTCGGCGGTCTGGGAGGCGACCGAGGTCCGGGGCATGGTGTGGATGGACGGGTAGTTGTCGGCCACCACGGAGACGGTGCCGGCCTGGACCTGGACCGGGTTGCTGCCGGCCGGGGTGCGCACGGTCTCGACGTAGCCCAGCTTCTTGCCCACATCGGCCCGGGTGGGGGTGTAGGTCTCGGCCGTGGCGCCGGCGATGGGCTGGCCGTCACGCAGCCACTGGCGGCTGCTGATCTGACCGTTCTGGTAGACGCCGGCGATGGCGCTGACCGGGCGTCCGGCGCGGATGCGGGTGTTGCCACCGGCGATCAGCGGGGCGCGCAGCGAGACAGGCTTGCTTGCGCGGTTGTCCGTCGACGGGGTGTCGGCGGCCACGACGGTGACGGGGCTGCTGTAGGCGAAGATGTATTCGCCGGTGCGCTGGTTGATCACGCGCTCGCGGTAGACCAGGCGCTTGCCGATGTCGGCGGTGGTGGGTGTAGCTGGCCTGGCGGCCTTCGGGATGTCACGGCCGTCGCGGCTGCTGGGAAGCCGGCAACGGCGACGCCGTTGCGATAGACGCCGGTCACGCGGGACGATGGGCGTGCCCACGCGCACGGTCTGGCCGGCCGGGCCGAAGGCGGGGCGCGCACGATGACAGGCTGCGTGGCAGAGGCCTTGGTGGTGACGCCTTCCTTGGTGTCGGTGGTGGACTGGCCTTCGGGGTGAAGGCGGCTTCATCCAGGAACCAGATGTCGTCTTCCGGCAGCGAGAAGGGGCCGGGGTGCCCTGATCCAGCGACAGGGGTTGGCGTCGGCCAGGGCGCTGGCCGGGGTGCCCTGAACCAGGTTGAGAGGCGGCTTTCGGCATCGCCACCGCCGCCGCCACAGGCAGCCAGCAGGCTGGCGCTCAGGAACAGGGCCGTGAGGGTGGTGAAGGAGGGGCGGAGCGGCGGGCAATGCGCTGCGCAGTCTCCGGGTGGGTAGGCGTCAGAGGGGCCAGGTGTTCAGGGGTCATGATCCAGCGGTTCGTCGGAGGCGGGCCTTGCACGGCGAACCGGCCGGTGACAGGTCAGGGCCCCTGCCGGTCGGACGCCGGTGGGCACCGGTGTCTGAAAAAGTCACACGAACTCTAGAGACTGGCGTTGCGTCTGGGAAACGCCGGCAGACGGGTGGGCGCTGCCTTTCGACCGGGGAATGTGGCCTGGAAGATGGCGATTTATGTGGCCAGAATCATCGAAGAAGCCTACGTTTTCGACGAAAAAGCGAGCCGACTAAAGGTGGTCGGCTGCCGATGGGTGGGGAGGGTCGGATGGGTGGGTGGGTCGGATGGGGTGAACGGCTGTCCGGGAGGGGAGATGGACAGCCGGAGTCGCGGCCTGTGTGGGGACCCGAGTTCTGACCCATGCCCGCTTCTGCGCACGATGAGGGGCTGACGGGCGTGACGGTGACTGGGGGCCGCCTCAGCCCGAAAGCGGCTCAGCCCGAAGGCTGAGGCCGGTTCAGCCCGCAGGGCGGATCAGACGGCCGTCAGCGTCGCGCGGGGAGGGGCGATCCGGCGGGTGGCCGGGCCCCTGGATGGGGGAGCGGGGTTTGTCATCCGGGCCCTTGCCGTCGGATGTTGTCGAGGCCTGGGTCGTGTCGATCAGGGCGCCGGTCTCGTCACGGGTGCCGTTCTTCAGGAGCAGCCAGTAACGGGCCGACAGGCCGGCCAGGATCCAGTAGTTGCCGGTGACGGCACCGTCCAGCAGCCGGCTGCCATACAGGTTACCCAGCATGACGGCGATGGTGGCGCCGGCAAAGCCGGCCGCCATGGCCTGCTGATCGGGCGTTCGGGCCAGTTTCCAGAAGCGCCAGGCGAGGGTACCCAGGGACGCATACAGGATCAGGGGTCATGATGCCGCCGAACGGGCCGGCTTCGGTGGTGATCAGCACCAGGAAGTTGTGGGCGTCCAGACCGGCCAGCGAGGGCTCTTCGGAGCCGATCTCGCGCTTGAAGTGGTTCAGTCCGATGCCCCAGGGGCGCGACATCAGCAGCCGGCCTGCGCCGGCCCAGAGGATGAAGCGGCTCTCGGTACTTTCGTCGAGCTGCTCCTCGCCGGTCTCTTCCGAGGTCTGTTCGGTCATGGCCAGCCGGGTGACGACGCCTTCCGGCACCCAAGCCTGGTAGTTGACGACGGCCACCAGGATGAGGATGCCCAGCAGCACGTTGCGCTTCAGGGTCATCAGCAGCAGCATGGCGGCTACGATCAGGTAGGCCTGGCGCGAGTAGGTGCAGAAGATGCCCAGCAGCAGGATGACGACGCCGGCGATGGCGCCCATGCGGACGGTGGGCCGCCCCTTCTGGTAGAGGGCCACGGCGGCGAACACCGGCATGAACATCGAGAAGAAGACGGCAGCCAGGTTGGAGGCCTTGTAGTTGGAGCCGAAGGGACCGGCAGCGCGCTTGGTCTCGCCATAGACGCCGAAGCCGTAGTCGATGCCTTCGCGAATGGCTTCTATGCCGGCCACGGCCGCCACGAACAGCACGACGTAGAAGAGGTGGCGGACGCTGGTCTCGTCACGCGCGCCATGGAAGAAGACGAAGTACAGGCACATGAAGAAGATGGAGTTCTTCATGGCCGTGAGGTCTTCCATCATCAGCGACCGGTCGGTGAGCTGGCCGGCCAGGAAGCCCCAGACGAGCATGCAGAAGTACGCGATGAAGACGCCCTTGAGGGGTGTGGCTTCGGACGGGGGCAGCTTCTTGTTGCGCTGGTGGACGTAGTAGATGATGGCCAGGAACAGCAGGTTGATGCTGTTGAGCCCCTTCACGCCGAGGTCGGCCGGCAGGTGCAGCTGGTTGGGCACCCACACGATCATGGCTGCCAGCAGGATGTTGAGGTACTGGGTCTGCTTCTTCAATGCGTCGCGTCGATGATGGTCAGGTTGCGGATCGCCCGCTTGAAGTCGCCGACCGGGGTGTCGGGCATGCCGACCCGTGCGATGGCAAAGCGGGCAGCCGGCGCCTGGTTGATGCCACGCCGGGTGTCGACCGCGTGGTGAAAGCCGAGTGTATCGAGAAGATCCGGCATCCAGACCGAAGACCGGCCGCCGGGATAGGCGAAGCTGTCGATGGGCTGCTGGCAGATGTCCTGCAGCCGGCGGCGCGAAGCCAGCAGGTCGGCGCGCAGCTGTTCGCGGTTGAAGAGCTTCGGATCGATGTGGCGGCTGGTGTGTGCGCCGATCTGAAAGCCGCGCCGGGCCATCTCCTGGACCTGTTCGACATTCATGCGGGGCGCGCGCAGGGCAGGCGGGATGGTGCCGGGACGCAGCACCCTGCGCATCTGGTCCAGGCACTGGGCGATGGCGGTGGGGTTGCGCTCCCACAGCGCGTTCAGGATGGTGATGCAGCTGGCCCGCCGGGCATGGCGATGCAGCGACAGCTCGTGCGGCAGTTCGGGCAGGCCCACGGCGCGCGGGTCCAGGCTCTGGGCATCGGTCGTGGCCAGCATGGCGATGGCCTGGTCCCACCACATGGGCGTGCTCTTTCTTCCAGCCCGCCGGTGATGATGTAGAAGGTGGCGGGCAGCCGGTACTTTTTTCCAGCAGTGGGGCGGCGCAGGTCAGGTTGTCCAGCAGGCCATCATCGAAGGTGATGGCCACGGCATGGGGCGGCAGCGGCTCGTTGTCGAGCAGGCGTTGCACGGCCACGTTCAGCGGCAGCACCTGGGTGTTGGCCGCCAGCCAGGCCAGCTGTTCCTCGAAATACTTCTGGCGCACGCACATGCCCAGCGCAAAGGGATCGGAAGCCAGATCATCGATGACGCGGTGATACATCAGCACCAGCAGCCGGTTGGTGGAGCCCAGCAGGCTCTCCACCTTGTGGTCGTACACGCCGGCCCGGTCGGCCAGGGCGAGACGATCTGCTTGATGATTTGCTTTCCGATATCCAGCATCAGTGCATCGGTGAAGGAGAAGTCTGATCCGGGAGCGTTCGCATCCAGGTCTCCAGAACCATCACCATCCACAGCAGTTCGCCCCGGTCCTGCAGACCCTGCTGATGCTCGTCCACCAGACGCTGGATGCCAGCCTGGTCGAAGATGCCGCGCTCCTTGAAGGCGCGGCTGCCGATGGTGTCGAGCAGCATGGGCCGGAGGTCGTTGCGGAACCACGTGGCCAACGGGATGGCAAAGCCCCTGTTTGCGTTTGGTCAGCACCTCGGCCGGCAGCAACCGGGCGGCGACCTTCCGGAACAGATACTTGCCCTGCTCGCCGCGCAGCTTCAGGTCGAAGGGCAGGCGGGCGGCAAAGGCGATCAGGTTCTGGTCGAGCAGGGGCGCACGGGCCTCGAGCGAGTTGGCCATGGTGGTGCGATCCACCTTGACCAGGATGTCGTCGACGAGGTACGTGTCCATGTCACCGGACAATATCTGCTCCGCGTGGGAATCGATGTCGGACCCTGACGAACCGTTGCCGGACGCTGCCGAACGGGTCGACGTGGCACGTTCGCCAAAGAGCAGGCGCAGGTCGGCTGGCTGGCCAGCGCCACGAGCGCCAGGTAGTCGTCGGGCCAGGGCAGGCCCAGGCGTTGCCCGATGCCCGAAAGACGCCGGCCGCGCGCGCCGGGCAGCAGCGCGCCACCCAGTTTGGCCAGTCCGGGGGCCATGCCCAGCGTGGCGCGGCGGATGCGCTGCAGCATGGCATAGCGCCGATAGCGTGAATAGCCGGCAAACAGCTCGTCGCCGCCATCGCCCGAGAGCACCATCTTCACATGGCGGGCCGCCAGCTGCGACACCAGGAAGGTGGGAATGGCCGACGAGTCGCCAAAGGGCTCGTCGAAGTGATGGACCAGCGTCTCCAGCAGATTGGCCGCGTCGGGGCGCACCACCATCTCGTGGTGCTCGGTGCCCAGGTGCTGGGCCACGCGCCGCGCATCGGGCAGCTCGTCGAAGCCGGCCTCGTCAAAGCCGATGGAGAAGGTCTTGAGCGGCTGGCTGAGGTGGCGGGTCATCAGCGCGCAGACCACGCTGGAATCCAGCCCGCCGCTCAGGAAGGCGCCAGCGGGCACGTCCGAGACCAGCCGCACGCGCACGGCATCGTCCAGCTCGGCAAAGAGCCGTTCCCTGCAGCGTGTCCTCGTTGTCGGTCCACTTGGGCAGGAAGTCCACGTGGCTGTAGCGCGTCTGGACGATGTTGGGAGCGCCCCGTCCTGGCCGGGCTCGATGCTCATCCAGTGGCCGGGCGGCAGCTTGCCGATGCCCTCGAAGATGGTGTCGGGCGCCGGGATGTAGCCCAGGCTGAAGAAGTCCCTGCACCGCGTCCATGGAAATGCGCGGTTGCCAGCCGGGGACGGCCAGCAGCGTCTTCAGCTCGGAGCCGAAGCCCAGGACACCCGGCGACAGCTCGCCCAGGTAGAGCGGTTTCTTGCCGATGCGGTCGCGTGCCAGCACCAGCCGCCGCCTGTCCTGGTCGACGATGGCGATGGCGAACATGCCGCGCAGCATCGCGAAGCAGTCGGTGCCGTACTCGGCATAGGCGTGGGCGATGCACTCCGGAGTCGGAGTGGCTCTGGAACACGTAGCCGCGTGCTTCCAGCGTCTGGCGCAGCTCGCGGAAGTTGTAGATCTCGCCGTTGAAGACCAGCTGGATGCGGCCGCCGGCGCTGGTGACCGGCTGATGGCCGCCCGCCACGTCGATGATGGACAGCCGGCGCATGCCGATGGCGGCCCAGTCGGTGTGGAAGGTGCCCTGGTCATCGGGGGCCGCGATGCACGATGGTCCCTGCACATCGCGTCCAGCGTCTGCGGACCGGGCAGGGCCCGCCATCAAGGGAGATCAGTCCGGCTATGCCACACATGGTTCAGTGCATCGAGTCGTGAGGAAAGGAATGCGGCTCAAGCTCGCTCAGGGCGGTGAGCGTCCAGGCGTCGCCTTCATAGATGGTGCGCAGCTGGTTGCCCACCGTGGGAATGGAGGCGTTGGCCTTCACGAAGGCCCGGGCGGCGCGACCCATCTCGGCCAGTCCGGGGCGGCCCAGACGGTAGGCCTGGCGCAGGCATCGGGCAAGCGCTTCCCGGTCGCCGGCCGGGAACAGCCACCCGGTGACATTGGGCTGGATGAAGTCCTCGTTGCCGCTGACCCGGGAGCCGATCATCGGCAGCCCCGACGCCATCGATTCCAGCAGCGTGTTGGACAGCCCCTCGGTATAGGAGGTGAGCACGCCCAGATCGGCGCAGGCCAGCTGCTCGGCCACGTTGTCGCTGCGGCCCAGGAAGCGGATCTGCTCTTCGCGTCCGTGAGTGCTTACTTTCTGCTTCAGCGTTTCTTCAAGCGACCCGCTGCCCACCAGCAGCAACCGGACATTCTGTTCGGGCGTGAAGGCGGCCATCCAGGCGTCCATCAGCACATCCAGCCCCTTCACCGCTTTCCAGTCGGCCCACGTACAGCACCACGAGGTCACTGTCGGGGCGGCCCTGGGCACGCAGCGCCTGCATGTGGGGCTGCTGCGGATCGAAGCGGTCGAGGTCGACGGCGTTGGGAATGCGGTAGACCTGAGCGGGTGAGAAGCCCACGTCCAGCAGCCGGTTGCCCAGGGTGTGACTGATGGCCTGGATCATCGTCTGCTTGAGAATGGTGCGCTTGAGGCGCATCGACAGCGACGGGTTGGGATCCAGGATGCCACCATTGAGCTCGGTCATGCCGGTGAGCTTGACGATCAGCGGCTTGCGGAGTCTCTGGTTGATGATGGCGCTGGCAACAGCCATGTTCTGGGCAATGTGGCAGTGGATGGCCTTGATCTCTCGACGGCGACGACGCAGCAGCAGCATCAGCCGGGCCTGCAGCACCAGGCCGCCCACCAGGGGCAGGCGCGGGTAGCGCAGCCGGATGATTTCCACCAGACCCTGCTGTTCATGGGCGACCTGGGGCCCCCAGGGCACCATCGGCACCACGATGGTGCTGGGCACGCCCTGTTCGGCCAGCCAGCCCGTCAGCGTGCCGACCTGAGATTCGGCGCCGCCCCCGCCCGGGGACGGATAGACGCTGTCCAGGACCATGAAGACCCGCCTGGTGGGTTCAGCTCTGCGTGTCATGGGCATGGCGCTGCAGCCAGAGTTCGAGGACCAGCAGCTGGTACAGCTCGCTGGCGTGATCCCATGCGCCACGCTGGTGGCGCTCCAGCAGGCCGCGCACCGTCTCCATGCGGATGAAGTCGTGCAGCCGTGCATTCGGGGATTCGAGCGTGTCGTTGAGGAGTTGCCGGAACTGCCCGTTGCCACGCATCCACAGACTGACAGGCAGTCCAAAGCCCTGTTTCTTCTTGCGGCGGATCTCTTCCGGCAAGACCGACATCATCGCCTGTTTGAAGAGCGCACGTTTTTGCGTTCCGTGCAGTTTGTAATGAGCTGGTAAATGTGCCGTGTATTCGACAAGATGGCGGTCCAGGTACGGGAAGCGGACCGACACGCCGGCACTGCGGCAGGCGCCCGTCACCTTGATGATGTCGTTGTCGGCAATCGCCATCGTCAGGTCCAGATGCATCAGCCGGTGCAGCTCGCTGGGCGCGGTCAGCGACCGCCAGACGGCGCGCTGCAGGTCCAGCGACGCATCACGCGCCACCTTGGAACGGAAGTCGGCCGTCAGCAGCTCCTCGTAGTGGTCCGAGGCGAACGAGTCATCGGTGTAGAAGCGGTCCGGGTTGGGGATGCTGCCGCGCTCGATGAAGTTGCGGATGCGGTTGGCCCAGCGCTGATCGGTGTTCTTCAGGCTGTTGGCCAGCAGCTTGCCCAGGCCGCGCAGCGGTGAAGGCAGCCCGTAGTACAGGCTGAAGATGCGGTCCTTCAGGTACCGCTCGTTGCCGCCGAAGATCTCGTCGCCGCCGTCGCCGGCCACCAGCAGGTCCTTGCCGGTATCGGCCGCCATGCGGGCGCAGTAGTAGGTGGGAATGGCCGAGGCGTTGCCGAAGGGCTCGTCGAAGGCGCGGATGAGCATCGGCAGCGCTTCGGCCGCCTCCTGTTCACTGACCCGGCGCTGGTGGGAATCCAGTCCGAAGGCCTTGCTGGCGATGTTGGCAAAGCCCAGCTCGTCGTAGCCTTCCTCGGTGAAGCCGATGGAAAAGCTCGATACCTTTTTGGGAGCTGCCGCCGCGGCCAGGATGCCGCAGATGCTGGAGCTGTCGGTGCCGCCGCTGAGGAACGCGCCCCAGTGCTGCTCGTCGCCCGGACGATAGCTGCGCACCGTCTCGATGATCCGTTCACGCAGCTCAATGGCAGCCAGCTCGCGCCCCGGATCATGGTCTTCGGGGTAGCGCAGCTGCCACCAGTTGTCCTGCTGCAAGCGCCCGCCTTCCCAGCGCAGCCGCTGGCCGCCCGAGAGCTTGCGCACGGCCCGGTAGATGGCACTGTGCGCCGGCACGTAGTAGAAGTTCAGGTAGTGGTAGAGCGCCTCGTCGGACAGCTTGTTGTCGAAGAGGCGGGTCGCCACCAGCAGCCGCATGTCGCTGGCGCAGGCCAGACGGTCCTGCTCATGGGCATAGCAGACCGGCCAGGTCTTGAAAGCGTCGGTGACGATGGTCACCAGACCCCGGGGCACGTCCCAGCACACCAGCACGAAGCGGCCCAGGCATCGTTCCACCGGGGTCTTGCGGTCCTGCATCCAGGCGTGCAGAACCGCACTCAGGTCATCGCCATGCGGGCCGTTGGACATGCCCATGGCCCCCACCTGCTCGTTGCCGATGTATTGCCACCCGGCGCCCTGCCATTGCAGGTCGAAGCGATGGCCGTCGGGCATCGTGCCCTGCAGGCGGTGGGCCGCACGTGCGTTCTCGGGACCAGGCCAGCCAGCGGTGACGGTGGGCAGGGCAGGTATCGGATGATCCGGCTGCTGATTGTCGGCCGGGGGCTGGATGACCAGCAGGAAATTACCGTTGACTGACACGCGAATACTCCTTGAGCATGGCGCTGACCATGGCGGGGGGACTGTATTGTTCAAGAACCTTCTGCCGACCGGCCTGGCCAATGGCCTGACGCCGGACGGGATCATCGATCAGTTGCAGCATGGAATCGGCCAGGGCCTGGGTGTCGGTGGGGTCGACCAGCACGCCATGCCGGCCGTCCTCGATGACTTCCGGCGTGCCGCCCACCCGGGTGGCCAGGACCGGCAGGCCCAGTGCCATCGCTTCCAGGATCACGTTGGACATGCCCTCGCGCAGCGACGGGGCGACCAGCAGGTCGGCGGCCTTCATCAGGGCGGCCACGTCCGAGCGTTCGCCCAGCAGCAGGGCACGCTCGTCCAGTTTCAGTTCGCGGATGCGTGCGGCCAGTGTGTCGTGCAGCGGGCCGCCACCTACCAGCAGCAGCCGCACATGCGGCCGTTCCGCGGCTACGCGGGCGAAGGCATCCAGCAGCCGTGGCAGGTTCTTGTGCTCCACCAGGCGGCCGACGAAGAGCAGCAGGGTCTCGAAGGGGGCGTCTGCCTGCCCGTCCGGGGAGGGCGTCGTGTATTCCTTCCGAAGGGCAGCTACAGCGCTAGCGGGGGGCTCAGGCACTTCCACGCCGTTGTGGACGATGGAAAAGCGCGACATCGGCAGCCCCATCTGGCGTGCTGCGTATTCGGCCCCTTCACGGGAATTGGAGATGATGCCCTGCGAGCGCTGGCTGGCCCAGTGCTTCATCCGCCATTGATTGGCGCTGTACCACTCATAGGTGCCGCGCACCGAGGTGATGAGCGTGGGCCGCTCGGAAGCCGGCAACAGGCGGGTGGCAATGGCGCCCCACAGTTCGGCCGTGAACGAATAGCAGTGCAGCACGTCCGGTGCCCACTGCCGGATGGCCTGTCGCAGCTTCCAGACGAACTCGGGGTCCACACGCCGACGCTTGTCCACGCGCAGGGTCTGGATGCCGGCTGCATGCAGTCGGTCCACCAGGAACGAGGGCTTGATGAAATACAGCACCACGCATTCGATGCCGCGCTCCTTCAGGCCCATCGCCAGCTGCACGATCTGCCGCTGGCTGCCGCCCACTTCCATCTCGTCGGTCATCAGCATCACGCGCAGGGGCGATGATGTGGGCTTCCCGCCCTGCCAGCGGCCCGTGTCGGGCTGAACGGCCTGGATTCGACCCAGCAGCTTGGCGGCCTCGATGTCGGCATCGAAGTCGTGAATGATGGTGTTGCGGGCCGCCTGCGCCAGGCGGGTGCGCAGCGGCGCATCGGCCAGCAGTCTGGCCATGGCATCGGCCAGTTCCGTGGCCTGGCCGGGCGTCACCAGCAGGCCGTTCTCTTCATGGTGGATCAGTTCGGGAATGCCCGAGACCCGCGTGGAGATGGCGGTGGCTCCGCAGGCCATGGCTTCCATCAGCGCCACCGGAATGCCATCGGCATTGCCGTCGGCCAGCAGCACCGAGGGCAGCACGAACATCGTGGCCCGATTGATTCGCTGGCGAACATCCTGTTGGGGCAGGGGCGCCGGTCAGTCGTACCCGCTCCGACAGCCCGGCCTGGTTGATCGCCTGCTGCAGCTCGTCGCGCAGGGGCCGTCGCCGATGATGTCGCAACGGAAATCGATGCCGCGTTCCTGGAGCATCGCGCAGGCCTTCACCAGATGGATGAAGCCCTTGATCGGGTCCAGTCTTCCCACGCCGACGATGTAGGCCGGCTCGCGGCCTTCTGCCGTGAAAGGCAGGTCGGCCGGCAGCACGCCGCAGTGGATGACGGCCAGCCGGTTGTGCAGTTCGCTTGGCAGACGGGCCGAGAGCTGGCGGCGGTTGTATTCGGAAATGGTGACGCTGAAGTCGGCCTGCGCCAGCTTGCCGGAAAGGTCCTGGTCGTGCACGAAGATGTCGTGCGCATGACCGGTGAAGCTCCAGGGGCAGCCGATGCGGCCAGCCAGGATGCGGGCAGCCGTGCTGGGGTAGGTGGCCCAGTGCGCGTGCAGGTGCTGCGGGGCAAAGCGCTGCACCTCGGGCCATGACGGCCAACGTGCGCCACCAGCTGATGACGGATTTGGCCAGTTCGGCCGGCCGGCGCCAGGAGACTGCGAACCAGTGGCCACAGCTCGGCTGCGCTCTTTAGCGGATGCTTCAGCACCTGGGGCAGAGCAGCGCGCAGGCTGCCGGCCAAGCTGCTGGGCGGGTAGATCACCCGGTCCAGCAACACCTTCGCATCGGGCTGCACCATCGGTTCGCTGTGCGGCTTGAGCGACACGATGCGGATGTCCACGCCCTGACGTGCCAGCGCATGGATCTCGCGCACGATGAAGGTCTCGGACCAGCAGGGGAAGAGCGAGACCAGATACAGGACCCGCAGGGGGGGCTGCATGGACGTTGTCCTTGCCGTGGGACGGTTGCCGTTCCGGGGTGTCGGACGGTTGCGGTGCCGCGCCGGGATGCCGGATGGTTTTCCCGTGGAGGGTGACGATTGCGGGCTCATCGGATCAGCCTCCCCAGCGATGCAGGTTGCGGTTTCGCAGGAACTCGAGAAAACCGTACACGATGAACAGGTGCATCTCGATGAAGGTGTTGGACAGTCGCACCGGCAGCCAGCGGCGGGTGCTCGGCACCCAGCGGGCCAGCAGCGACAGGCCGATGATCAGCAGGGGCACCCCACCAGGCTGGCGCAGAAAAAGAGCGATACCGGGGCCAGCGCCGCGCTAGCCAGCAGCATCACCAGCAGTGCCACCGGCGTGAGCAGCCGGCAGACCTTGTGCGAGAAGAACCCCAGGAAGGCCGGGTTGCGACGTGGATCGATGAGTGCCGGGCACAGCTGGATGAGCTGGAAGTTGCCGGCCAGCGTGCGGATCTTGCGGCGCTTTTCCTGCTGCATCGAGGTCGAGGGCAGGTCGTGGGCGATGGCGCGGGTATCGAAGCTGGCGCGGTATCCGTCCAGCACCGCTTGCATCGGGATCAGCACATCGTCCAGGATGGTTTCGGGCGGAATGGGACGGAAGGTCGCACGGCGCAGCGCGTAGAGGGCACCCGTCATGCCGATGGTGGAAGCCACCTGGCCTTCGGTGCGGCGCAGCCATTTCTCGTAGCGCCAGTAGGCGTCCAGCCCCTGGCCGACGAAATCTCCTTCGGGCACCTCGAAACTCAGCTCGCCGCTGACGGCGGCCAGGGAGGGATCCCGCTGCAGCGATTGCACGAGATACGCAATGGCATCCGGATCCAGCCGCTGGCGGGCGTCGGTCAGGATCAGGATCTCCTGCGTGCATTGCGCGATGGCATCGTTCAGGCAGGCCGCCTTGCCGCGATGCTGGGCATGGCGCAGCACCGTCACGCGCGGATCCTGCAGGGACTCGGCAGCACGTGCCGTGTCCTCATCGTCACCGTCGATGGCCAGCAGCACGCGGATCCGGTCGGCCGGATAGTGGCTCTGCAGGCAGCTCCGGATCTTCGGCCCGATCAGGTGGGCGGCGTTGCGGGCCACGATGACCACAGCGATCTCGGGCTGCGCCGAGGCGTTCGGGCTGCTTTGCCGTCTGATCGGGTCGCAGCTTCTTCAGTTGCCGGTGCAGCAGCCACGGATAGCCTGCATACGTGTACACCACCCACCCTGCAGCGGTGATGTAGGCCAGCAACCAGAAGGTGTTCATCGGGATTCCGTCAGTCGGTTTTTGCCGGGTTCCGTCCTGGGGCTGCGCAGCAGCAGGGCGCGAAGCTTTTCGTGTCCGCCATTGCCCAGCAGTTGCTTGGAGAGCCGTAGTACGCGATAGCGTGTCTGCTGCTTCAGCATTTCCAGCGGCTGCTGCGTGATCCAGGCCAGAAAACGGGCCTCGCTGGTACCGCGCAGCATGGCCAGCCGCGGCAGCTCCAGCGCAGGTCCATTTGCCATTGCAGCAGAATTCGACACACTGTTGTGATTTCCCCCGATTCCGTTCGGCGAATCCGCAACATTCCCGGGATGCGAGGTGCCGGAGAGGGGGGCAGCGGCCTGGATGCCGGCCGGGGCATCCGTGTCAGGCAGGCCCGATGGCGCATGCGTTGTCCGGGCCGAAGCCACGGCGGCCGGTGGCGACAGTGGCAAGCCGTCGATCGCACGCCAGACGCCCACCCGTGACGAGCAGACGGCGTGGTAACCCAGGCTGCCGGCCAGTGACAGGAAGTTCTCGGGCATGCGGCCGCCCGCGGGTGCGTAGACCGTGACGGGGCTGCCGATGGCATCCTCGATGGCTGCCTTGGAGTCGGCCAGTTCGGCGCGCACTTCGGCAGGGGAGAGCTGATCCAGATAGCGATGGTTCATGCCGTGCGACTGGATCGCCATGCCCATGGCCGCCATCTCGCGCAGCGCCGGCCAGTCAAGAAAGCCCGGCTTGCCCACCATGGACGGATTCACGAAGAATTCTGCGCGGCCCTCTTCGCGGGCGATGGCCTCGGCTGCTGGCGCGTTGGTCAGATGGCCGTCATCGAAGGTCAGGCACACGGGCCAGGGCTCGCCGCTGGCCGGCAGTCCTTCGTACAGCAGCTGGTGCACGCTGCAGATGCGCCGGCCATGCGAGCGGATCAGCTGCAGCTGTCGGGCAAAGGTGGCGGGCGGCACACTGTAGTGGGAATCGGCCCCTTCCATCTCGCCATCGACGATGGCGTGGTACATCAATACGGTGACGGCTTTCATGCCTTGCCCCTGAACAGACCGAAACGGCCCAGCGCCTGCTGTGCCAGCGCGCGGGTCTCACCATCGAGCAGCACGGTGCCCACGGCGTAGATGGCTGCGCCGGCTACCATGCGCACCAGCAGCGTGGTGAGTTGCTGCGGGAACTGGATCTGCATCAGCACCCCGTACATCAGCGCCGCCATGGCCACGAACACGGCGATGCGCCGGTATTCAGGCCGTACCGGCACGGTGCCGCGCCCCATCCAGGCGGCCAGGGCCGTCATCAGCCCGTAGGCCAGCAGGGTGGCAATGGCGGCACCCTCGATGCCCAGCGACGGGATCAGCAGCAGGTTCAGCAGCACGTTCAGGCCGGCGGCCGACAGGATGGCCAGCAGGATGCGGCCCGAGCGTTTCTGGATCTGCAGCCCGGCCGAGGCCACCGGGAAGAGTCCCTGCAGGGCCACGCCGCCGATCACCCAGGGGATGATGGCTGCGCCGGCGCGGTATTTCTCGGAGGCCACCAGCAGCAGCAGGGGTTCGGCCACGGCCGAGACGCCCGCCACCATCGGGATGGCAAACAGCAGGTACAGGTGAAAGACCCGCTGCAGGAAGTGCTGGGTGACGGCTTCGCCCTCGTCGGCCCACAGCCGAAGCACCATCGGGGTCACGGCGCCGGTGAATGCCGTCACCAGCACGGCACCGATGTAGTCGCACAGGTTGTACGGCGCCGAATAGACGCCCAGCCAGGCCGAGCCCAGCATGCGCTGGATCAGCACCCGGTCGCCCAGGCTCAGCATCACCGACGACAGCTCCATGGCCACCAGCGGCAGGCTGAAGCGGAGCAGCGTCTTCAGGAAGGGGGCGGAGAAATCGCGGACCGACCAGGGCTCGCGCCGGAAGAACCAGCGTGCCAGCACCACCAGGCACAGCGTCTCGGCCACGATCTGCGCGCCGTAGAAGCCCCACAGCGTGGTGGAGACGTAGAGCAGCGTCAGCAGCATCAGCGCCAGGCCCAGGTAGCGCTGGAGGACCGAATACAGGGACAGCACGCCGCTCAGCTCGCGGGCGCGCAGCTGGTTGACCACGGCGCTGGACAGGCACTGCAGCAGCGCCAGCGGTGCCACCAGGTACAGCAGGTTGCGGCCCTGGGGGCCGGAGGTGAAGAGGGAGTCGGGCAGCAGGGTGATGCCCAGGCTCCAGAGGAGGGCAGCCAGCGTGCCGAAGCCCGCCAGCCCCACGTAGACGGTGGCCTCGTACTGCGGCAGCGTCCAGGCGGACTGGCCGGCGCGCACCTCGCTGTAGAAGCGCAGCGCGGCCTGTTGCAGGCCCAGCTTGCCCACGGCGGCGGTGGCGGTCACCAGCACGCCAATCAGGCTCATCATCCCGTAGTCGGCGACCGGGAAGATGCGCGTGAGAAACGGAAACGAGACGATGCTTGCCAGCGTGACGAGCAGACTGGCAAGCGAGTAGCGCGAAAAGTGGGCAGCCAGCCGGCTCAGCATGGCCGGCACCCCGTGTCCATCGTCATCCCTGCCGCAGTCCGTCCAGTCGTACCAGAATGGTGTTGGTCACCTGCGAGATCTGGTCCAGCGAGGCGTCCAGCGAGGCCATCCGGCGCTCCATGTCCTGCAGCCGGGCGGATTTCGAGGCGCTGGGGTTGTCGGCCACGGTGACCGAGGTGCGCCATTCGTCTTCCATGTCCTGCAGCGTGTTGTCCACGTCGGTCAGGGTCACGCGCGTCTTCTCTTCCACGTAGGCCTGCGTCAGCAGCCGCTCGCACAGGATGTTCACCTGGCGGGGGTTGCCGTCGGTGGCCTGCTGGATGCGCTCGATCGCTTCGGCGTCGAACGGGGTGTCACCCTGCCAGCCGGCCTGCTGCATCCGTTTCTGGATGTACTGCGGCACTTCCTCGGGCGTCAGGCCGTCGATGTGATCGGTGACGAGGAAGCGCTGGCGCAGGGCGTCCAGGCGGGGCGTGGCCAGGCGTGCGCGCAGCACCGGCTGCGCCACCAAGAAGATCTGCAGCAGCAGGTTGCCGTTGAGCTGCATGTCCGACAGCAGCCGAACCACTTCCAGGGCATCGTCCTCGAGGTTGTGGGCCTCGTCGATGACCAGCAGCAGCCGGCGGTTGGCCTGGACTTCTCCCAGCAGGTACTTCTGCAGCGTGCGCAGCAGCTGTGCCGTGTCGGCGTCGGCCGGCACGTCCAGCCCCAGGGCGGCAAAGATCTGCAGCAGCAGCGAATGGCCGTTGGCGCGCGGCGTGGCGATGGTGAAGACCTGGATGCCGGCGTCGGGCAGGCGGCGGCTGACGTTCTGCACCAGCATGGTCTTGCCGCAGCCCGGGGCGCCGGTCAGCAGCACCAGCCCCTCACGCTGATACAGGCCCGTACTTCAGCGTGTTGACTGCGCGCTGGATGGCCTCGCTGTTGAAGAGGAAGCGCAGGTGCGGATTCAGTCGGAACGGCTTGGACTTCAATCCGAAAAATGATTTGTACATGCTCAGTATCCGTAGTAAGCGGGTGCTTTGGGCTGTACAGGGGGCCTTGTTGAACAGCAGGCCGACAGCCTCGCAATTCTCAAGCTGAAGCAACGACTCGTTGACGGCACTGCGCGGCGTCTCGCCGGCAGCGACCACCAGCATCACCTGCCCCACCAGGGCCGACAGCGAGCGGGTCTCGGTGACGGGCAGCAGCGGGGGAGTATCGAAGATGATCACATGGTGCGGCAGCATGGTCTTGAGCCGCTCGACCAGCTGCGCCATGTTGTTCGAGGCCAGCAGGTCCACCGGACGATGGTTCAGGTGGCCCGGCCGTCATCAGCGACAGTCCCGGGCACGGAAGTCTCGTGCAGCAGCTCGCTGATGGGGATCGTGGGGTCTTCCAGGTAATCGGTCAGGCCGACTTCGTCGGGGATGTCCAGCTGCAGCGTGTTGGAGACGCTGGGACGCGCGATGTCGGCATCGATCAGCAGCACCGGGTGTTCACCCCCGATGGCGATGCTGATGGCCAGGTTGATGGCCGAGAAGGTCTTGCCCTCGCTGGGCAGCGAACTGGTGACCATGATCAGCCGGCCGTTGCCCACCACGGGGACGCAGGCGGCCAAAGGCGTTGTCCAGCAGGCGCCGCTTCACCAGACGGAACTCCTGGTGAATCTTGGAGGTCTTGTCGTCCGGCACCAGAAAGCCACGCCCCTTCAGGTAGTCGAAATCCAGCTGGATGACGGCGCGGCCGGACGAGGGGATGTGTCCGGTCGCGGAATGGCCATTGCTGCCGTGTGCTTCGCCCGCGGAGGACGCGCTGTTGGCGGTGCCGTCCTGCCGGTCTGCCGGGCCCTGGCCCTGTGCGGCCGGGAAGGAGGCGCCGGCCGAAGCCTGGGTGTCGATCCTGGCACCACCCGCTGCCGTGTCCAGCCGGCCGTTGACCTGCTCGCCGCGCTCGCGGGCCTGCCGCAGCGCTTCGGCACGGGCGATGTCGGCCCGGATGCCGGCGGCCATCGCCTCCTCGGCCTCGGCCGAGGAAGCCATCAGCGTGGCATTGCCCTGACTCAGTGTCCGTGGCGTGGTCGTGCTGGGGGTGATGGTGGTTGTGGTGGGCGTGATGGTGGTGTGCTGGTGCAGCGGCCGGGACGGATTCTGGTCCACCAGCTTCTGCATCGCCCGCTGAACGAGTCGCTTGTTCATGACATCACCTTCTGCTGGGTGTGTTGTGCGGTGGGTGCCGGTGCTGCTTCGCTGGATTGGCCTGCATCAATCACGTAGATGAGGATCAGCACCACGAACACCAGCGTGTAGCCGACGAGGGTGGCGGTGAAGCGGAACGACTGCTTGCGGGCCAGCTTCTGGGCGGCTTCATCACGATAGCGGGTGATGGCACCGAAGAGCGGCACCTTGGTGGCGGCCTTCAGCGCGTTGGGCTCGTAGAAGGCCGGGTTGGCCAGCTCGCGCACCAGTGCCACGGCCAGGCCCAGCACCAGCGACACCACGAAGAAGATGCCCAGCAGCAGCGGCCGGTTGGGCGAGACCGGGCGCGGGCTCACGCGCGGGGGATCGACCACGCGGAACTCGCGCGTGCCGGTGTTTTCCTCGATGCTGCCGGCCAGACGGGCGGCATCACGACGCTGCAGCAGCTTCTCGTAGTTCTGCTTGTTGGAGTCGTAGTCGCGGTTGAGCTGGATGTACTCGGCCTCGACCTTCGGGATGGCCAGCGCGATCTCGCGGGCACGCTTGGCCTGCGCCTCGGCCTCGGCCACACGGGCGGCCAGCGAGGCGACCTTGGCATCAGCCTCGGCCATGGCGATGGACATCTCCTGGTACAGCCGGTTGGGGATCTTGCCCCGACCCGGGCGTGAATCGACCGGCCGCTGCGCTTCCTTCTGCAGCTGGACTTCCAGCTCGCGGATGGAATGGCGGGTGTTGATCACGTCCGGGTGTGCGTCGGTGTAGCGGGTCAGCAGGTCGTCCAGGCGCTTGCGGGCCGATTCCAGCCGGCGCTCGGTCTCGCTGCCACCACCATCGGCCTGGCCACCGCCCACCGGCACGTACTCGGGAACGGCCTCCAGACGGGTGCGGATGGCGGTGCGCGAGTTGACGGCCTGACGGTATTCGAGGCGGGCCGTCTGCAGCTCACGCTGGATGTCGGCCGAACGGGCCACGTAGTCCTGCGCGAGGTTGGGCATCACCTCGATGTGCTTGATCTTGAATTCCTTGAGCGCGGTCTCGGTCTGCAGCAGCAGGTCCCGGGCCTTGGCAATCTCCTGGTCGATGAACTGCACCGCCTGCTGGGTGTCCGCGGTCTTGCCCGTGCGGGTGGACTTGACGAACAGGTCCAGCAGCATCGTCACCACCTTCAGCGCCGTTTCCCGGGACTGGTTGCGGTATTCGATGCTGTAGAAGTTGGTGCCGCCCGCCGGCTTGAACTGGATGTTCTTCTCCAGCGTCTGCATCAGCGCCTCGCGCCCCTTCTGCGTCTGCACATCGTGGTCCATGCCAGTGGCCTGGACGATGGCTTCCAGGTTGGGGCGGCTGACCAGCGTGCGGGCCATCATCTGGATCTGGCCCTGCATGTCGGGCTGCACGGTCATGCCCTGCATGAGGGGCTGCAGGATCGACTTGGTGTCGACATAGGCACGTGCCGTGGCCTCGTAGCTGCCGGGCAGCACCACCGTGATGATGATGCCCAGCACGCCGGTGATGAGCATGGCCACCAGACCCGAGACCCGATACTTCCACAGGCCGGACAGGTAGGTTTTGTAGGACTTCAGGAGGTCAAGCATGGAACTCTGTGCAGAAGATGCTTTGTCGCGTCGGGCAGTATGCGCGGTTGGGGCGGCCGGGCGCCATGCGGGGGCTGCCCGGCGGCCGGCCGGACGTTACAGCAGGCTTTCCGGGATCATGATCGAGTCGCCCGGGGCGATCTCGACGTTGGCGCTGGGGTCGCCGCGCTTGAGCAGGTCCTCCAGCCGGACACGGTACTGCTTGTTGTTCTCGATGGCGCGGATCAGGATGGCCTGGTTGCCGGCCGCCTTGCGGGTGAGGCCGTTGGCCTTGGTCATCACGTCCAGCAGCGTGGTGCCGTTCTGATAGGGCACGGCGCCAGGGCTCTGCGCCTGGCCGATGACCCGGACCACCGACAGCGGGTCACCTACGATCTTGGTCACGACCACCGAGACGCTGGGGTCGCGGATGTAGGTGGCCAGCTTCTCCTCGATCTCGCGGCCCAGCACCTGGGGCGTCTTGCCCACGGCCACGATGTCCTTGATCAGCGGCGCGGTGATCTTGCCGTCGGGGCGCACCGGGACCTTCACCGACAGGTCGGGGTTGCGCCAGACCTTCAGGTCCAGCTCGTCACCGGGGCCGATCTGGTAGACGTAGTTGTGCTTGGGCGCCTTGTCGGGTGCCGGCGGCAGGGAACTCATGTTGGCGCAGGCGGCCAGGAAGCTGGCCAGTACCAGGGCTGACAGGGAACGTATCGTGGTCATGGCGAAAAGGGCGGTTGTGTTACAGAAAACCTGTGCCGGTCTGGCGGGGTGCCTGGGGCCGCTGCCGGTTGAAGGGCCGGCCACGCATACGGAAAACGACGGCCAGACTGTTACTCTAGCGTGGACCCGGGGCGCCATTCCATCAGAATGATCGGCTCAATGTGATCTATGGCCGTAACTTTTGATTCAAACTCGTATCCATTTGTGAATGAGTCGTCAGTCTCCTTGTCTGGCGACAGGTGCCACGTGGGCTGCAGGCGTGCGTCGACGCCTTACCGGCTATTGTGCAAGGAAATGTAGATTCGATTTACACATGTCGTTGAATCGCATCAGTGTCGATAATAATTACTAAGATGGCGGGCATCGTGGCCAAAGACGGCCCCGGAGATACCCGAATGAGCATTCCAGGGCCTGTTTCGTGGCCCTCGGCCCAGTATCATCGGCCTCTTGCCGAAGGTAAGGCAGCCGCCCGGTCATCGCCAGGCCGGTCCGGATCGTCGGGGCCCGTCCCTGATGTTTCGGGTAGGTCGGGGCGTCGGTAACAAGGGGGCTGTTGCGGGCAGGTGTCGTTTTGTGCAGACAGTCGACAGGGCGCCCGTTCGGGCCGAGTGAAGTCGCCCGGGCCGTGCCCGGCAGGCTGCTGCTCCCTGGGGCCGATGCCCAGGGGCGGGCCAGACAGGGTGATCGAGGAGAGCATCGCGTGACCATGGACAGCATCGAGAAGTTCGCGGCGCAATCTCAGGCCGTGGTGCCGGGGAAGGCCGGGGATGGCTTTTCCGCCTACCAGCGCTTCAGCCGTGCGGAATGGGCCGGCCTGCGCTCCAGCACGCCGCTGACATTGTCCGAGTCCGAGCTGATCGCCCTGCGTGGCGTCAACGACCAGGTCTCGCTGCCCGAGGTGGTGGAAATCTACCTGCCGCTGTCCCGGCTTCTGAACCTGCACTTCCGTTCGGCCAAGGCGCTCTCGGGCGTGTGCGACGACTTCCTGGGCCGACCGGTGGGGGCGCGCCCCTATGTGATCGGCATTGCAGGCAGCGTGGCGGTGGGCAAGAGCACCTTCGCGCGGGTGCTGCAGGCGCTCCTGGCTCGCTGGCCCGATCACCCCCGGGTGGCGCTGGTTACCACGGACGGCTTCCTGCATCCCAACCGGGTGCTGCAGGCGCGCGGCCTGATGCAGCGCAAAGGCTTTCCGGAGAGCTACGACCGCAAGCGAATGATCTCCTTCCTGGGGGCGCTGAAGGCCGGTGAGCCGGTGGTGGAGGCGCCGGTCTATTCGCACCAGGCCTATGACATCGTGCCCGGCCAGATGCAGCGGGTCGAGCAGCCCGACATCCTCATCTTTGAGGGGCTGAACGTGCTGCAGACCTGGGGGGTGGAGCGCAGTGCCGGCGCACCCCAGGCCAGCGTGGTGGTGTCCGACTTCTTCGACTTCTCCATCTATGTGGATGCCGCCGAGGCTGACATCGAGCGCTGGTATCAGCATCGCTTCCTGTCATTGCAGCAGACAGCGTTCCGCCGGACGGACTCCTATTTCCACCATTACCAGCACCTGTCGCAGGAAGAGGCGCTGAAGGTGGCCAGCGACATCTGGCGCGAGATCAATCTGCGCAACCTGCGCGAGAACATTGCTCCCACGCGGGGGCGCGCCAACCTGGTGGTGGGCAAGCAGGCCGACCACCGTGTTGGCGAGATCCTGCTGCGGATGATCTAGGGATCCTCTGAATAAGTCCCGCGAACCGGCGCGCCACGGGACGGGATGCAGGACAAGGCGACATTTGCTGTCAATAGCGGCGCTATTGACAGCAAATGGCAACGCAGTCATGCGCCCGTTACGAGGATGCGACGGCCGCGGGGACTTGTTCAGAGGATCCCTAGGGGTTCAGGCCATCTCCACCGCGATGGCGGTGGCTTCGCCGCCGCCGATGCACAGTGAGGCAACGCCGCGCCTGCCACCCGTCTTCTTCAGGGCGCCCAGCAGCGTGACCAGCACGCGGGCGCCAGAGGCGCCGATGGGGTGGCCCAAGGCGACGGCACCGCCATGGATGTTGACCTTGTCGTGCGGAATGCCGTGTTCCTTCATGGCGGCCATTGTCACCACGGCGAAGGCTTCGTTGATCTCATAGAGGTCCACGGAAGCAGTCTGCCAGCCGGCCTTGGCCAGCACTTTCTCGATGGCGCCTACCGGCGCGACGGTGAACCACTCGGGCTCACGCGAGAAGGTGGCATGGGCCACGAGGGTTGCAATGGGGGTGAGGCCGCGCTTGCGGGCCTCGCTCTGGCGCATCAGCACCAGCGCAGCGGCACCGTCGGAGATCGACGACGAGGTGGCGGCGGTGACGGTACCGTCCTTCACGAAGGCCGGACGCAGGTTGGGGATCTTCGACGGGTCGACCTTGAACGGGCTCTCGTCGCGCTCCACCACCACGTCGCCCTTGCGGCCCGGGATGGTGACGGGCACCGTTTCCCAGGCAAAGCTGCCGTCTTCATTGGCGGTGCGGGCTCGGCGCGAGGATTCCAGGGCGTAGGCGTCCTGCGCTTCGCGGGTGAAGTGATACTTGCTGGCGCAGTCTTCGGCAAACAGGCCCATCGACTTGCCGCCGCCGTTGGGCATCTTGCTGTAGGCGTCTTCCAGGCCGTCATAGGCCATGTGGTCCAGCAGCGTGCCGTGGCCATAGCGGTAGCCGGTGCGGCCCTTGGGCACCAGGTAAGGGGCGTTGGACATGCTCTCCATGCCGCCGGCCACCACCACATCCTGGCTGCCGGCCCTGATCAGGTCATGGGCCAGCATCACGGCCTTCATGCCGGAGCCGCACACCTTGTTGAGCGTGGTGGCCCCGGTGGAGGGCGGAAGTCCCGCCTTCAGCGTGGCCTGTCGGGCCGGTGCCTGACCCTGGCCGGCGGGTAGCACGCAGCCCATCAGCACTTCCTGCACCTGATCGGGGGCGATGCCGGCGCGCTCGACCGCGGCCTTGATGACAACGGCCCCCAGGTCGGTGGCTTCCAGCCCGAGAGCGCGCCCAGCATGGCGCCGATGGGGGTGCGGACAGCGGATACGATGACGATCGGGTCGGATTCCATGATGTGTCCTGTCTCCTGTGTCGGGCGTTCCTGGATCTTCAGCGTCCGGGCTTCTGGGGTGATGCGGGGCGTCCGGGATCCTCGTCGACCCGGGAAAAGCGCAGTCGCCGGGGATAGGGAAAGACATCGTCCAGGATGCCCTGCCGGATGCGGGCCTGCTGGTTCTGCCACCAGACGGGGTCCAGCAGCTCGGCATGGTGCTTCAGGAAGGGTTGGCGCACCCGGGGGTTGCCCAGCAGGAAGGTGCTGAACTCTTCCGGAAACACGTCATTGGGAGCCACCGGATACCACGGCTCGGACGCCATCTCGTCCTCGGGTGTGCGCGGCTCGGGCACCTTGCGGAAGTTGCAGTCGGTGAGGTACTGCACTTCGTCGTAGTCGTAGAAGACCACCCGGTTCTGGCGGGTGACGCCAAAGTTCTTGTAGAGCATGTCGCCCGGGAAGATGTTGGCTGCCACCATGTCGCGGATGGCCATGCCGTACTGATAGACGGCATATTCGCGCGCGGCCTCGTCGGTCTGCTGTTCCAGGTAAAGGTTCAGCGGGGTCATCCGCCGTTCGATGTACAGGTGGCGGATGACGATGCGGTTGCCCTCCTCGACCATCAGCGAGGGGCGGTGGCTCTCAGTTCGGCCAGCAGCTCGGGGGACAGCCGTTTCTTGGGGAAGGGCACGTCCGAGTATTCCCACGAGTCGGCCATCCGGCCGGCGCGGTCGTGGTTCTTCACCAGGTGGTAGCGGTCCTCGATGTACTCGCGGCTGATGTCCTTGCGGCGCACGTCCTTGATGTACTTGAAGACATACGGGAACGAGGGCAGCGTGAACACGCCCATCACCAGACCCTTGATGCCGGGCGCGACGATGAAATGATCGGTGGATTCGTGCAGATGCTGCAGCAGGTCGCGGTAGAAGAGTGTCTTGCCCTGCTTGTGCAGGCCCAGCATGGTGTAGAGCTCGGCTTGCGGCTTGGGTGGGCATCAGTGACCGCAGGAAGCGCACGTAGGCGGACGGCACCGCCATGTCCACCATGAAGTAGGCCCGCGAAAAGTTGAAGAGCCCCTCGATGTGCTCGGGTGCGAACAGCACCGTGTCGATGAACACGCGGCCTTGGCCGTTGCGCAGCAGGGGCAGCGAGAAGGGCTGCACCTCGCCGTCATTGACGATGCGGCCGATGAGGTAGGCGCCCTTGTTGCGGTAGAAGAGCGAGCGCAGCACGTGCACCTGGCAATCCATGGCCCGCGGTGCCTGCTCGCCGAACAGGGTGGGGGCGGCGTCGATCACCTTCTGCAGGTCATCCTCGATGTCCCGGTAGCCGCAGGCCAGCCCCATGTCGATGAGGACCTGGCGCAGGATCTCCTTCCAGGGCCGGTTCTCCGGGTAATAGACCCGGAATGAGGGCGGCGTGCCGTCCAGGTGCTCGGTGGAGACCGCCGGCCGCACGAAGATGAAGTCGTTGTGGAGATACTGGCGCTGCAGCAGCCGGGTGCTGACGGTATTGAAGAAGGACTCGGCCAGCTCGGGTTGCTGGTGCTCGGCCAGCAGCAGCACGTAGTACTGCTTCACCTCGGCCCAGACGTCGTCGGCCAGACTGTCGGTGTTGAACTGGGCGCGCAGCTCTCGACCGCCTCGCTCACGCGCTGGTCGTAGAAGGTGATGCGCTCGCTGGCCAGCCGTCGCATCCGGTGCCAGGCGGCGTTCTCGAAACAGGTCTTGGCCTGCTGCGCGTTGTAGCGGAACAGGCCGTAGTGCCGATTGAAGCCGGCCAGCATGGTGCGGGCCAGGGTGGCCCGGCAGGCTGTCACCGTCCAGCATGCTGGACGGCGTGGCGGAAGGGGGATGGGGATGGCGTGCTTGGGCATTGGACAATCTTAACGGCGCTCTGCAGCACGGAGCGTGCCCTATCGGTGAAAACCGGAGGGCGGGCCCTGGCGATTGTGGCGGTGCACCATGCCGGGCCGCCGGTACGGACGGGGTGGCCGCATATCGGCCAGGGGCATGCAGCCTGCGCGAGAGGGAAGATACTGCCCAATTGGTGGTGCACGTTGCTGCACCGTGAGCAGAAGCAGGTTTTTCCCATGCGTACCGAACCCTACCGCCTGATTACCCGTTCCGACTTCGATGGTCTGGTCAGCGCCGCCATGCTGCGAGACATCGGCGTGGTCGATGCCGTCATGTTCGTGCATCCGAAGGATGTTCAGGACGGCAAGGTGCACGTGGACAAGGACGACATGCTGGTGAACCTGCCCTACGTGGCCACGGCTGGTCAGGTGTTCGACTACCAGGCGCCGGGGTCGCGGGTGCTGCCCAGGGTGGGCTACAGCAACCTGGTCATGGGGGTGGGCGAGGCCTCGGTCTCCCGCGTGATCTACGACCACTTCGAGGTGAGAGCCGCTTCCCTGCACTTCTCGCCGGCGCTGATGGCGGCCGTCGACAAGGCAGGCAGCGCCTCGTGCACGCTGGCCGACGTGCTGCATCCGCGTGACTGGACGCTGCTCGGGTTCCTTGCCGACCCGCGTACCGGTCTGGGGCGCTTCCATGACTTCCGCATCTCCAACCTGCAGCTGATGATGATGCTGGTCGATGCCTGCCGCTCCATGGACATCGGTCGCATCCTGGCGCTGCCGGACGTGGCCGAACGCGTGCGCTGCTACCACGAGCATGAATCGAAGGCCATCGAGCAGCTGCGCCGCTGCGCCCACGTGCAGGGCAACACGGTGGTGCTGGACATGCGCAACGAGTCGATCATCTACGCGGCCAACCGCTTCCTGGTCTATGCGCTGTTCCCCAACTGCACGATGTCGCTGCATGTGATGTGGGGGCCGCGAGAAAGGCCAACACGGTGTTTGCCCTGGGCCGCTCCATCTTCAACACGGCCTCGACGATCGACATCGGCGACCTGTGCACGCGCTTCGGCGGTGGTGGCCACCAGTATGCCGGTACCTGCCAGATCGGCAACGAATGGGCCGAGCAGCGACTGGCCGAGGTGCTGGCCCGCATCGAGAGCGAGAACGCATCGCCCAGGACGTCGAAGGTGAGTCAGACGGCCTGATGCCTTTAGGATCCTCTGAACAAGCCCCCGCGGCCGTCACATCCCCGTAACGGGCGCATGACTGCGTTGCCATTTGCTGTCAATAGCGCCGCTATTGACAGCAAATGTCGCCTTGTCCTGCATTCCGTTCCGTGGCGCGCCGGTTCGCGGGACTTATTCAGAGGATCCTTAATTTTGCGCGTTATCAATTTAGAAGGCACAAAATCGATCGACAGCCGTGGAGGCAATCCGATGGCCCGTTCCGAAAAGGATCGGGCCTTGCTTTTCTGGTTCACGCGTCCGTGACGGAATATGTCCGAGCGGACGCTTTTATTTTTGTGCCTCTCTTCCGGGGAGGGCGTTCAGGCCTGTCCTGCAAGGGGTTTTTGGGTGCGAAGCTTACGGGTTTACCCTGATTTTTATCGATAGGGTGTCGAACCGTTTTTCATTGCCAGGATTTTCGTGACATTCTTCGGGCGTTTTTCTGTTGCCCGACCCGAAACGGATGTCATTATGAATGGCGGGCTGGTGCAAGTTCATAAGCTGTATATAATCTTTCACATCAGAAGGCTGATATGTTGTATCCAGCTTTCGTCCAAGGAGGCTCATGAAAGCTGTCATGCCACGTCAAGGGTCTTGACGCATGGCCATGTCACATGGCTTGGCAGGCAGTGCATCGTTCAGGTATTGCAGGCTGGCCGGGCGCCCCGCGTCCCGCGCCGTTTCCATCGGCATCATCGGCATGAACCGTTTCGGCTTTTGTCATCGTGGGCTGGTCTGGCTTACCCTGTGGGTCTTCGGGTTGGCCCTGCTCGCGCCTACGGTGTCGCGCGCCCTGGCAGCCCATGAAGCCGTTCAGGGCCTGTCCCATCGGCACGTCGTGCAGGCCGCGTGGATGGATCACTGCATGCCGCACGAAGCATCCGGGCAGTCTGCCGAACCGCCGGATGCTCACTCCCGATCATCGGGCCGCACATGGCCCGGTAAAGCCCGTTTCCCAGGGTTCGCATGAGGGCGGGCTTCATCTGGATCACTGCGCGCTGTGCGTGGTCCTGGTTCATCTTCTGGCGCCGCCCATGCCGGTGGCTGCCTTCGACGCCGTCACTGGCACCTGCCATGGTGCAAGTGCCTGCCGCCCGGGTGACGCTCGTCGCCCGTCAGATTGCGCCCGCGCATCCGCGTGGGCCTCCCGCTGGGCAGCCTGCTGTGGCTGCCTGAAGCATAGGCACCCTTTCCGGGCAAGCACCCGGTCCCGGGCGTGCCTTGATCGCTTGTCTGTCGTTTGGTCGGACTCCGGATTCGCAAGCGCGAAACGGATCGTCCGCTGGCTCTCGCCATTCTCGCTCGCATCGTTTCCATCCATTCTCATCCTTCCAAGGAAAGGAGTCATTTCATGAAACGTTTCGCCAAGACCCCATCTACGCCGGCCTGCTGCTGGCCTGCGCCGTCGGCCTGACCGCCTGCGGCAGCGATGACAACAACAACAGCACCGCTACCAGCAACAGCGGCACGACGGGTACCACCGGCACCACGGGTACCACCGGCACCACGGGTGGCAGCTGGCGAGACCGGCACCACGGGTGACGTGAGCATCAGTTTCGCGGCCTACAACGGTGCCGAGAAGATCGATTGCACCAGCACGACGAAGCTGGGCACGAAGCAGCGTGCCGTGCAGATCGAGGACTTCCGCTTCTACATCTCCAACGTCAGCCTGATCAAGGCCGATGGCACCCGTGAGGCCCTCAAGCTCAAGCAGGCCAACGACTACAACTACACCAGCAACGACGGCAAGAACACCGTCAGCCTGATCGACCTGGAGCAGAAGGGCGTGGGTGAGTGCGACGGTTCCGCCGCCACCAATGCCGTCATCGAAGGTACGGTGCCGGCAGGCAGCTATACCGGCGTGGAAATGACGCTGGGCGTGCCCTTCGAGCTGAACCACCTGAATGCGGCTGACGCGACCACGCCGCGCGTGCTGCAGAACGCCGTGCATCCGTCCATGTCCTGGAACTGGCGCGGTGGCCGCAAGTTCACCAACATCCAGTTCGACCAGAACGAGAACGTTGATCCCTCGGCCTGGGAATCGGCCGAGTGAAGGACAACAAGGCCGAAGAGGGTTCCGTGCGCCTGCACCTGGGTTCCACCGGCTGCGTGGGCAATCCGGCCGAAGGCACGCCGATCTCCAGCTGCAAGGCCCCCAACCGCGTCACCGTCACGCTGGCAGGCTTCAACCCCGCCAGCCAGGTCGTGGCCTTCGATGCCGGCGCGCTGTTCAGCTATGACATTGCCAGCAAGGCCGAAGGCGCTGGCGGTTGCATGTCCGGTGCGACCGATGCGGCCTGCGCCAAGCCCTTCGATGCTCTGGCGCTCGACTGGAAGGTCGATGGCAGCGGCACGCGGCGTGGCCGTGGCCGGCAAGACGCAGAAGGTGCTGAAAGGCCGTCACGCCCTGAGCGTCGCTGTCACTTCATGCGGGCGCCCACCCGGTGAGCATGCCTCATGAGGAGAGGAAGCGAAGTGGGTCGCTTCCCTGTCCGGGCTCCTGCAGAATTGGCCCGTGTCACTGAGGAGGTCTCTCATGAATGCTCTGCCCGTCCGTTTGCGATTGCATGACGGTCGCCGATGTCGGCGTGGGGTGTCCCGACGTGCAGCGGGTGCCATGCTGGTGCTGCTGCTGAGCTGCGGTGGGTGTGGAGGAGGCAGCTCCTCGGACAGCGGCACGACACAGGCATGCAGGTGCGAGTCGAGGGAAGGCGGCCACGCCCACCGTGCTGGACTGGACCTATCCGGCCTACAGCCCGCCTGACGCCTGGGAATGGAAGCTTCCTTCGCACATGCCAGCTCCCCGCGTGCCGGCGAACAACCCCATGAATACCGCCAAGGTGGCGCTGGGGCGCTACCTGTTCCATGAGCGGCGCCTCTCGGGTGATGGCACCATGTCGTGTGCCTCGTGTCATGAACAGGCACGTGCCTTTGCCGATGGCAAGGACCGTCCGCGCGGCATCACCAACGTGCAGCATCCCCGCAACTCCATGGGGCTGGGCAACGTGGCCTGGCATGCCACACAGACCTGGTCCAATCCGGTGCTGATGTCGCTGGGCCCAGATCCCGAACCCCGTGTTCGGTACCGAACCGGTGGAGATGGGCGTGAACGATAGTTCCGTTCAGGAGGTGCTGAAGCGCCTGGCGGTGCCCAGGATGTGGATTATCCGGCGCGCTTTCAGCAGGCGTTTCCCGATGCCAAGGGCGACCCGCTGACCTGGGAGAACATCTTCAAGGCCATCAGCGCCTTCGAGCGCACGATGGTCACGGCCGACAGCCGCTATGACCGCTACCTGCAGGGCAAGGCCACGCTGTCGGAGAAGGAATTGCGTGGCCGGCAGCTGTTCGAGAAGGCCGAATGCACGCAGTGCCATCAACCCCCAATTTCGATGACCAGTTCGTCAGTGTCGAGACCACGACGCTGAAGGTCCGGTATCACAACATCGGGCTCTATAACCTGAACGGTCGGGGCGACTACCCGAAAGAAAACACCGGCGTCGAGGAAATCACCGCCAACCCGGCCGACATGGGGCCTTCCCGGGTCCCAGCCGCGCAACGTGGCCGTGACAGAACCCTACATGCACGATGGTTCGGTGGCTGCGCTGAGAGGCGGTGGCCATCATGGCCGGTGGTGGACGCAATATCACCAGTGGTCCGCGGGCCGGTGATGGACGTGCCAACCCGCACAAGAGTCCGCTCGTTCGCGACCGGGGCCTGTCGGCGCAGGATCGCGCGAACATTGTGGCCTTCCTGAGAGACGCTGACGGATGAAACGTTCCTGAGCGATCCGGCATTTTCCGATCCTTTCCGGAAAGACGCCGCATCCCGCCCATGAAGGACAGACGAGGAATCGACCGATGACAATGAACAAGATGAAAGCCGCCAGACGCAGGGGCGATGCGGGCCACAGGTTTTCCGTGGCCCGGGTGCCTGCGTTGCTGGCCACGGCGCTGGGTGCACTGGCACTGCCAGCCTGGGCGCAGGATGCCGGGCAGGTGGGCGATACGGCCCAGGCCCAGGACGAAACCGTGCAGTTGCCGCAGGTGCGCGTTCGTGCGCTGCGTCTTTTCGAGGTGCAGCCCCCCAACATGTCGCTGCCTGGGTCGGGCGTGACGGATTCGGGCAAGATCTCGCGCCGTCGTGCCACCACGCCGGACACCACGGGCCTGCTGAAGGACATGCCCGGTGTGGACGTGCAGGGGGCAGGTGGCGTGTCGGGTCTGCCGGTGATTCATGGTCTGGCCGACGAGCGGCTGCGCCTGACGGTGGATGACATGGACCTGATGGCGGCCTGTGCCAACCACATGAACGGCGCTGTCCTACATCGAGCCCGGCCAAGGTGGAGCATCCGTGTCTATGCCGGCATCTCGCCGGTCAGTGCGGGCGGTGACAGCATCGGTGGCAGCATCCAGGTGGAGTCCGCACCGCCAAGCTTTGCCGATCCTGACGGCAAGCCCCTGCTGGGGGGCCACGTGGGCACCCATTACCGCAACAACGGCCATGGGGTGGATGCTCAGGCCTGGGTACGCATTACGCCACGGAGCGGCTGCATCTGGAATATGAAGGCTCCTACGCGCGGGCACGCAACTACCGCGCCGGCAAGGACTTCAAGCCGGCCGAGACCGGCCGCGAACAGGGGCGCGTGCTGCCGGGCGACGGGTGGGCTCCAGCGGCTTCGGGTGCAGAACCACCGGATGGCAGCGGCCTGGCGCAGCGGCATGCACCTGCTGGAGACCGATTTCAGCTGGCAGAACATGCCTTTCCAGGGGTTCCCGAACCAGCGCATGGACATGACGGAGAACCGCGCCACGCTGGCCGGTCTGCGCTATCGGGGGCAGTTCTCCTGGGGAGATCTGAAGGTGCGCCTGTGGAACCAGCGCATCCGCCACCGCATGGACATGGGTGAAGACCGCTACGGCTTTCACGGTACCGGCATGCCCATGCGCACCCGCGCCAGTACCGATGGCGCCACGGCCCAGGCCAGCTGGATGCTGAACGAACGGGATACCGTGCGTCTGGGGCTGGAGGCCCTGTACTACCAGCTGTATGACGGTGCGGCCGCCGGTCGAGCCAGCGGTGGCATGGCACCGAACGACTCTGGAACATCGACGACGGGCGTCGCAGCCGGCTGACGCTTTGCCGAATGGGAGCGCAGCTGGGATGCACGCTGGAGCAGCGATCATCGGGCTGCGGCACGCAGGTGCGTACCGACGCCGGTCCGGTGCGAGGCTACAACGGCCTGCCCACCTGGTCGGACGATGCGTCGGCCTTCAATTCCGATCGGTCGCCGGCGGCATGACCGTCACTGACTTCAGCGCTGGCCGGCTATGAACCGGCCAAGGGCCATCGCTACGAGATGGGCGTGGCCCGCAAGACCCGTTCGCCCAGCCTGTACGAGCGCTATCACATGGTCCACCAACACCATGGCTGCGGGCGCGAACAACTTCCGGGCGATGGCGAGCGGTTATCTGGGCAATCCGGACCTGAAGCCGAGTAGCTCACACGCTGAGTGTCAGCGGCAACTGGCATCATCCCGAGATGAGCAACGCTGGGGGCTGACGGTGAGGCGCACCTGACACATCTCGGACTACGTGGATGCCGAGCGCTGCTCGGCCAGCGAGTGCCTGCAGCGGAAACACCACGGCCGACAACGAGTTCAGTGCTGCTGCGCTACGTGAACCAGGATGCGCGCCTGCTGGCACCGACGTGTCCGGCCACTGGCTGCTGGCCCGGAGTCCGCATGCTGGCAGCCTGACGCTGAGCGGCAAGCTGGCCTGGCTGCATGGCAAGAACTCTGGATACCGGCGGTGGCCTCTACAACACCATGCCGGGCCAATCTTCGGATGGGGCTGGAGCATCGGCGCACCGTGGGTGAGGGCAGATGGGCGGCACGCTGGAGTGAAGGCGTGCACTCCCAAGAGCGGCGCTCTGCCGCGCAACGAGATCCGCACGGCCGGGCTGCTGGCCTGCTGCATCTGCGCACGCGCTGCGAGATCAGCCAGCTGGGCATCGATCTGGGCGCATCGAGAACCTGCTGGACCGCGGCTATGCGCTGCCGCTGGGCAGGGCCTACGTGGGCCAGGGCAGTTCGATGATGCTCAACACCGTGCCGTGGGGCGTGGCGGTGCCCGGACATGGGCGCTCCGTCTACGTCGGCTTTCAACTACAAGTTCTGAGGGACAGACATGACGGATTCATATCGTTCCGGTGGTCGCATCCGGGCGGTGCATGACGATGGTGTGCGGCGTGTCTTCGGGGCGCGCTTGGCAGACCAGCAGCCGGAAGCCGGTCGAAGGGCTTCGACGGTCAGCACGTTCTCCTGGCCCGGAGCTTCCGTGGTGATGCTGGCCGTGCTGGCTGCAGGGCGCAGAAGGCCCGTGAGCGGCCGGTCATCGGCTCGCGCCCGCAATCCTTGCAGTTTGCCGAAGCACCTTCCCTGCAGCCTGGCGGGACAGCCATGTATCGGCCACGGCCAGCTCGGGTCTGGCCGTGCGCTACAACAGCTCGACCACCGGCGTCTGCACGGTGGATGCCGACAGCGGGAGGTGACAGCGCGCGCTGCAGGCGAGTGCGTGATTGCGGCCAGCCAGGCGGGTGATACCACCTGGGCCTCTGCCAGCGCACGAGCAGCAGATCACCGTGCAGTCCAACGTACAGTTCGGTGCCGTACCATCCATGACCGTGGGGACAGTGCCACCGTCACGGTCTCCGGCCAGCAGCGATCGGCCGATGCGTTACAGCAGCCTGACCGAAACCGTGTGCCGTGCCGATGCCGACAGTGGCCTGGTGACGGCGCTGGCGGCAGGAACCTGCACCGTGGCAGCCGAGCCGCGTGATGTGGCCTCGGGCCAGACGGGACGCGCCTGACGCAGAGCTTCGAGATTACGCCGCAGCCGGTGCCGTGACGAGTGCCGGTGGCGCAGAAAAAGGTGACGGCCCGTCGGGGGACTGCAGGACGGCACCGTCTGGTGACGGCCGGGCCATGTCGGGGCGGTGGCGCGGCGGTGTCGAGGCTATACCGTGACGTCGGTTCCGGCCGGCATCACGGTGCAGGCGCAGACCCTGCCCGTGACGGTTCCGTGTCCGGCCAGTGGCTGCACGGGACATGCTTGCGCTGTCGGTCACCAATGCGGCTGGTACGGGCCCCGCTTCGGAGCCGGCTGATGTCATCAGTCGCTACACGGTGGTGGCGAAGTTCCGTGAACCCGACTATGCGCATGACGTGACCGAGTTCCACGGCAGTTCCGCTACAACGCCACCCGCTGACCGTGTCCGACCTGTCAGGCGAGCTGGGCGAGGTGATGGCCGGCAACAACCAGCCGAACCAGCCCTGGCCGGATGGCATGCCGCTGCTGTCGCTGCGGCATCAGCTCTCCAGCATCGCTGCGCCGGCGGGTGACGGCCTGCTGGTGACGAGCTTCCTGCTGGAGCACACCAACACGCTGTCGGACGACCCGCGTGATGCCGGCACCGATGGCTGGACACCTGGCACCGGAGGCTGGAAATACTGGGGCTACCGCCACGGTGAGCGTCGGGCCAGCAATCCGGGCAACGCCTATGTCCGCATCTTCGTGAACACGAAGGATCCGCTGCTACCGCTGACGCAGGCCCAGATCGACACGCTGGCCTACGCCGACTGCCATGCCGAGGGGCATGATGGGCGACGACTGCATGAGCGGGCACCACGGTGGCCGGCTACGGCACGCGCGGCTCCATGCGCGGCTATCCGGTGTCGCAGGAAGTGAAGCTGGCCGATACGCCGTGACTTTCGGTGTGCGGAAGGAGGCCTGCCGCGGTGCGTGATTGGATGGGGGGGCTGCATGCCGTGATGCATGTGGCTGGGCGCATGGAGCTGCCAGCATTGTCGTGTGGCAAAATGCAGGTGAGGTGGTCACGACGCCGCCGTCCATGAGAGAGAACGACCATGAGCGCGACCGTTCAAGTCCGCAGATCCTGAACATCAGCCAATACCTGAAGGAGCGGCCGACAGAGGCAGTCCGTACCGTGCTGCATCAGAGTACGGACACTGAATCTCGTGCTGTGGCAGATTCCGCCGCAGGGCAGCCTTCCGCCGCATCGGCACCCGAGCGGTGAGGGACATCTGGCTGGTGCTGCGCGGCGAGGCCGATCTGATGATGATGCGGCTGGCGGTCGGCGCACCATCCATGCCGGTGAAAGCGTGGTGGTCGGCGTGAGCGAGACGCACGGTGCCATCAATGTCGGCCATGAGGACTGCGTGCTGCTGTCGGTGATTCGTCCTTCGGCTGGTTTCCAGCCAGCCTGATGGTGCGGCCTCGGTCGCATCTCCTGTTGGCACTGATTGATGACTGTCCGGTCCTAAACCCCGCCGGGATGCAGGCCCTTGGTCATGCGGCTGGTTCGGATGGGGTACCTTTGGCAGGAAAGGCGCCAGCGATCCTGGTAGCCATACGGCCTGCCTGCTGATGGGCAGGGACTATCATTCACACAAGAAGGAGCACGATTATGGAACACGTACTGGCAACCCTGTTCGAGGTACCCAGCGAGGCCTACCAGGCCTTCGTGGAGCTGAAGGCCTTCCCGCAGAATGACGACACGCGCATTGCCCAGGCAGCGCTGGTGAAGAAGGAGAACGGTGTCATCACACCGGTGGATGCCTTCGATCCGCTGCAGCAGGTGGGTGACGCCACCACATCACCGGCACGCTGATCGGCTCGGTGCTGGGCATCCTGGGTAGCCCGCTGGGCATGCTTTTGGCGCCGGTGTGGGCGCCTGGGTGGGCAGCACGGGCAGCGCCGACGCAGGCGCTGGCGCAGAGCCACGCTGGTCGAGACGGTGGCGGCCAAGCTCAATGACGGCGATGTGGCGATCATTGCGCTGGTGCAGGAAAAGTCCGAGGCACCGCTGGACCAGTTCTTCGGCAGGTTCAAGTCGCTGGTGGTGCGCTGGGACGCATCCACCATTCAGCAGCAGATGGAGGACGCGCTGGAGGTGCAGGCGGACCTGCAGGCCCTTGCAGCGGCCGAGCTGAAAGCGCGGCGCACCAAGGCACGCAAGGAAAAGCTGGAAGAATTCGCGCAGTCCATCCGGCAGAAGTTCGACGAGCTGGCGCAGAAGTTCAAGTAAGCGGCTACGTCTGCCGGGCTTGCCGGGTCAGCCGGCGAGGCAGGGGCTGTCTCATTCACCCAGGTGCGGGTGGGCGAGGCGGCCCTGTTCGTTTTGTGGGGGGCTCCGCCTCCTGGCCACGGTCTACGGATAGGAGCGAGGGTCAGCGTTCGGGATGTCAGGGGCTTGCCAGGGCTGTCCGTGGGCCCGCAAGGGTTTCGCGGTGCTGTCCGTGGGCAGCCAGGGCTGTACAGCGCCCCCGCGGCGTCTTCCGTGGGCTTGTCCGGCGTGCTCGATTATCCGGATCAATCCATTTCATCAAAAGAATTAAATAATCATTCTCGTTACTGCTTTTCTTGGCATGCCGTTCAGGGGCGAATGGCTGCCGACTGGCGGATGATGCGGGTTTTTCAGGGGATATAGGGGAAAACCATTTGCCGTCACATGCTACGCCCTGGTGCGGTGCGGCGAGTACAATTTCAGCACTTGCAGAAATAACAGGGGCTGCAGGCTGGTCAGGCCTCAGGGCGCTCCCGAGGCAGGGCGCAACCGCCCGAAAGCCCCGGACGTGGCGCACGGCGCGCCATTCGGGCTCCCGGCGGGTGACGACTCCTGTCTGGTCGGGCCAGGGCGATTTCCTGCTGTGCACGGGCCATCGTGCGCCCTGGTTCCGTCGACCGGAGCGGACGGCAGTTACCCGCAGGTGGGGCGCTCTCCGTACCTGGACAGGGCGGAGCATGGCATCCGGCTTGCGCGGGAATCATCCCCATATACCCGTTACGGATTGATAATGGCCTTAGGAGAAGTCCATGCTGAATGAGTATCGCCAACATGTTGCCGAGCGCGCGGCGCTGGGCATTCCTCCCCTGGCACTGGATGCCAGACAGACCGCCGAGCTGATCGAGCTGATCAAGAATCCGCCTGCCGGCGAAGAAGAATTCCTGATGGATCTGCTCACCCTACCGGGTGCCGCCGGGGTGGACGATGCCGCCAAGGTCAAGGCCAGCTTCCTGGCTGCCGTCGCCCATGGTGACATCAGGTCAGGCTGATCTCCAGGCCAAGGCCACCGAGCTGCTGGGCACGATGGTCGGGGCTACAACGTCCATCCGCTGATCGAGCTGCTGGACGATCCCGAGGACGTGGCCGGGCGTGGCCGCGACGCCCTGAAGAAGACGCTGCTGATGTTCGACTTCTTCAACGACGTGGCCGCCAAGGCCAAGGCCGGCAAATGCCAAGGCCAGGAAGTGATGCAGAGCTGGGCGGACGCCGAATGGTTCACCAGCCGTCCCAAAGGTGCCCGAGAAGATCACCGTCACGGTCTTCGAAAGGTGCCCAGCGAGACCAACACCGACGACCTCTCGCCCGCGCCCGATGCCTGGAGCCGCCCGGACATCCCGCTGCACTACCTGGCGATGCTGAAGAACACCCGCCCCGACGCAGCCCTTCAAGCCCGAGGAAGACGGCAAGCGCGGCCCCATCCAGTTCATCGAGGACCTGAAGAAGAAAGGGCGCACTCGTGGCCTACGTGGGCGACGTGGTCGGGGACCGGCTCCAGCCGCAAAGTCGGCTACCAACAGCGTGATCTGGGCCACCGGGCCAGAGACATCCCCTACGTGCCCAACAAGCGCTTCGGCGGTGTCACGCTGGGCGGCAAGATCGCCCCCATCTTCTTCAACACGCAGGAAGACTCGGCTCGCTGCCCATCGAGGTGGACGTCTCGAAGATGGAGATGGGCGATGTCATCGACATCTTCCCCTACGAGGCCGCATCGAGAAGAACGGCGAGAAGATTGCCGACTTCACCCTGAAGAGCCAGGTGCTGCTGGACGAGGTGCAGGCTGGCGGCCGCATCAACCTGATCATCGGCCGCTCGCTCACGGCCGAGCGCCCGCGAGGCCCTCGGGCCTGCCCGGCGTCCACCGCGTTCCGCCTGCCCAAGGCGCCGGTCGATACCGGCAAGGGCTTCACGCTGGCGCAGAAGATGGTCGGTCGTGCCTGTGGCCTGCCCGAGGGCAGGGCATCCGTCCCGGGCACCTACGCGAGCCGCGCATGACGACCGTGGGCAGCCAGGACACCACTGGCCCCATGACCCGCGACGAGCTCGAAGGATCTGGCCTGCCTGGGCTTCTCGGCCGACATGGTGATGCAGTCGTTCTGTCACACCGCCGCCTATCCCAAGCCGGTGGACGTGAAAGACGCACCGCAGAGCTGCCCTGCCTTCATCAGCAACCGCGGTGGCGTGGCGCTGCGTCCGGGTGACGGCGTCATCCACTCGTGGCTCAACCGCCTGCTGCTGCCCGACACCGTGGGTACCGGCGGCGACAGCCACACGCGCTTTCCATCGGCATCAGCTTCCCGGCAGGTTCAGGGTCTGGTGGCCTTCGGCGCCGCCACCGGCGTGATGCCGCTGGACATGCCGGAAAGCGTGCTCGTGCGCTTCAGGGCGAGCTGCAGCCCCGGGCGTCACGCTGCGTGACCTGGTGCACGCCATTCCCGCTCTACGCCATCAAGGCGGGGCCTGCTCACCGTGGCCAAGGCCGGCAAGAAGAACATCTTCTCCGGGCCGCATCACTGGAGATCGAGGGGCCTGCCCAACCTGAAAGGTGGAACAGGCGTTTCGAGGCTGTCCGACGCCTCGGCCGAGCGCTCGGCCGCCGGCTGCCGATCAAGCTCGACAAGGCGCCCGATCATCGAGTACCTCCAAGTCGAACATCGTTCTGATGAAGAAACATGATCGCCGACGGGTACCAGGACGCCAAGACGCTGGCACGCCGCATCGAGAAAGGTGCGAGCAGTGGCTGGCCAATCCCGCAGCTGCTGGAAGCGGATCCCGACGCCGAATACGCGGCCGTGATCGAGATCGACATGAACGAGAGATCAAAGGAGCCCGATCGTCTGCTGTCCCCGAACGACCCGGACGACGCCAAAAGCTGTCCGACGTGGCCGGCACCCAAGATCGACGAGGCCTTCATCGGCTCGTGCGCATGACCAACATCGGGTCACTTCCGCGCCGCCGCCCAGCTGCTGGGCGGCCAGCGCGACATCCCGTGCAGCTGTGGGTGGCCCCGCCCACCAAGATGGACCAGAACGAGCTGATCAAGGAAGGTCACTACGCCGCCTTCGGTACTCCGGTGCGCGCACCGAGATGCCCGGGCTGCTCGCTGTGCATGGGCAACCAGGCCCAGGTGCGCGAAGGGCTACCGTCATTTCCACCCTAGTCACTGCAACTTCCCCAACCGGCTGGGCAGAACACCCAACGTGTTCCTGGGTTCTGCCGGAGCTGGCGGCCGATTGCGTCGCGGTTGAGCAAGCTGCCCACCCGCAGGAGTACCTGAAGGAGATGGGCGTGGTGGATCTCCGACAAGGGCACAGCATCTACCGCTACATGAACTTCGACCAGATTCCCGAGTACGTGGAAGTGGCAGAAGGTCAGAAGAACGCGCTGGAACGAGCATCCCTGAGATGCCCTGCCTGGTACGCGGGCAGGGTCCCGGCGTCATGCCGGGGCCTGACGGCGTACCGGGCCCTCGCAGCCGTTGATGCAAGAACGGCCTCCTCGGGAGGCCCGTTCTGCTATTCAGGTACCTGGTTCAGACACTGCGCCTGGTGTACTGGCACCGCTTTGGACCAGGGTCAGGAGCCATGCCTTCAAGCCAGGGCTCAGGTGCCAGGCGCGGGTGCAGGTGCCGGGTTCAGGAACGGTTTGGGCGCCCGGGGGCAGGCACTTGGGCGGCTGTCTCAGTGACAGGACATCAGGCAGAGGACCAGGGCCGGATCTGCACCAGCGCATCGTCATCGGCATGGTCGATGAGGATGGCGCGGACACGCTCCTGCCACACTTCCCCAAAACGCTGCATTTCAGCCGGGGTGGCACTAGCCGCTGACGGCCTTGGGCAACAGCGCCTTCATGTCGGGATGGAAGGGGATGATGCCGGCGTTCAGTTCCACCTGCACGGCCGCGCCCGTGTCGCGGCGCTTCAGCACCAGCGTGCCGTCGATGGATGCAGCACCGTACTGCAGCAGATCCTGGCGCTTGAAGCGGTGCGCCGGGCCAATGCCGTGGACGCCCGTCTCGGCGGCGGCGCCCGTCAGCAGCGTGGCGATGGAAGCAATCACGCCGGTGGTGCCTTCGTGGCGCTCGTCGCGCATCAGCACGTCGATGTTGCCGCGCTCGAGAATGTCGTCACCGTACAGGCGCTCAGGCCGCGGATGACCATCAGCCAGCTACCGGCCACGGTGGGGCAGGAGTGGCCGGCCAGCCGCACGGCATCCAGATAGCGATAGGTGAGGATGCCGTCACGCGTGGCGCCAGAAGCGGGCCAGACCGTCCTGCACCGTCAGCGTGGGGGCCTGATCGAAGAAGGCCGGGTAGCCTGCCGCGTTGAAGGCCAGCGGGTTGGACGCCGGCGTCAGGTGGCCGTTGGTCCGGGATGGCTGGGCAGGCCCGAAAGGCGGGGGCATCAAGGGGCAGTCAGGTCAGGGTGGCGGGCATCGTGCCATCTCTGTAAGCAGGGCCGTCATGGGCTGCCTATAGGGGAAATAACACGCAGTGCCGCACAGACTTGACAGCGGCATTGCCGGGGCGGATGTTCCGCTCATGCCGATGCCGCTGAAGGTCTCCTCGCCCCCGTCGAGGAGGATGCCGCCCGCTGCACGAAGCGGAACTACTGGCCCCGCAGGCGCTGGAAGCGGGTTGCAGGCCCCGCTTCCAGACAGCCGGACAGTGCCGTCAGAACGCCATCCGGAACGTGGCGCTGAAGAAGCGCGGCTGGCCAGAGTTGGCGTAGTCCAGGTTTAGCGCCCAGTATTTCTTGTCCAGGGCGTTCGTGACGGCCAGCGTGAGGCAGTAGGCCTCGGTGAAGTCCCAGCTGGCGTACAGATCCAGCAACGGCTTGCTCTTTCGGTCACGTATACGCGGCCGCTGGGCGAGGGACGTTGTACGCTTCAAGCTTGCTCTGCCAGGTCAGGAATCCGCCCAGCTGCAGCGGGCGCAGCTCGCCACTGAAACGGTAATCGCTGCCCAGCTGCAGCTGCCAGGTGGGGAAGTTTGCCACAGCCAGTCGCTTTCTGACGGTGACCTTGGCCCGGGTCGGCGCCGCCTTCAGGTTCCAGTCGGGCTGTACCTTGCCGATCAGCTCCATCGAAACCCCTTGCCCTTGGTGCCGTCGACCGTGCGGTAGGGTGGATCCGTCAGGCGGGCTGTTGGGCGCAGCGTCGGCATTGACCACAGCAAAATTGTCCTGCTTGGTCTCGAGATCGCCAGGTTCGTGGTCCAGTTCGTGGGCAGTGCCATCTTCAGGCCCACTTCGCGTTGCTGCCCACGGCGGGCAGGTGGAACGTTGTTCACGTCGCGGTGATTCTGCGGATTGAAGATGCGCGTGTGGCTGGCGTAGGCGGCGAGCGACAGCGTGATGTCGTAGACCGCGCCCAGGTAGGGGGATACCTTGTGCTTCACTTCCTGCCGCGCGGGACACCGGACGGTGCGCCGCGGGTGTCGTGGTTCTTCTGCTTGCTGGTCCAGCGCGTGACGCGAGCGCCGGTCAGCAGCGAGCAGTGGTTCGGTCAGCCGCCAGCGGGCTGAGGCGCTGCAGGCTGATCTGCTGCACCAGGTGTCGTTGCGGGCGCCAGTCTTCGCTGACGGCGGGCTGGGAGCGGTGCCGTCAGGTATGGACGTTGGCAATGTCGTGGCGCCAGTTGGACATGCTGGCAGGCATCGCTCTTGCTGGTGGTGCGGGTGCTGCTTACGCCTACGGTCAGGTCGTGTTCCCGCCCGCCCAGATGCAGCTTGCCGGCCAGATAGGCGTCCAGACTGTTGCGGGTCTCGCGCTCTTCCCCGGGATAGGCATACAGGGTGACGCCGCTGCCGGTAGCCTTGCTCGATGAAGGGCGCATCGGAAGGTGTGGCTCCATAGCCGTAGTGATCAGGCTGTGGGTCTTGCCGGTGGTATGGTCGGTTAGCGCCTGGAACGTCCAGTCGTCATTGATCTGGTGGCTGATTGAAGCGAATGCCGTCTGAGCTGCGCTCCCATCGTGTCAGGATGGCGAGAAGCTGGGTGGAAACCGGGCAGGTTGGCCAGCGTGCCGTCGGTATTGAAGCGATGGCCCCCAGACGGGCGCCTTGGGCGCGTTCTTCTGGCGCTGGTAGCCCACGGAGACTTCGGTGGCTGGGCCCAGGTCGGCTTCCACCACGCCCAGGAAAGCCAGCTTGTTCTCTTCGTGGCGCTTGTAGAAGCTGGCTGTTTTCTGCGGCGCCAGCACGAAGCGGCTGCGCACCGAGCCATCTGCGGTGATGGGGTGCATTCCACGTCGGCCACTGCCCGGTAGTAGTCAGCGTCCGGCGCTCACGTCCACGGTGCCACCCAACTCGCGGGAGGGACGCTTGCGGATCAGGTTGACCGTGGCCGATGGCGCCCACGGTGAGGATGCCGTTGGCACCGCGTACCAGGTCCACCCTTTCATAGAGCGCGGTGTCGTATCTCTGATTGGTTTTGGCCGCTGTAGCTGGGGCTTCGTCGACCTGGAAATCCTTGATCACGAAGCCTCGGGTGTAATAGAGCGGCCGCTGGGTGTCGTAGAGCGAGGGTCATCACCCACGTCATGTGCCGCATCACGGCATCCCACGCTGAGTCAACGATTCATCGTCCATCTGCTTGCAGGTGGTGACGCTGACCGACTGGCGTTTCCCGGGCCTTCGGCAGCCGAACGCTGGCATTCTCGCGCGTACCCGGTGACGGTCAGGCCTCCAGCGTGGCGTGGTATGGTGAGCGGGTGCTTCTGTGGCGAGGTCAGGGCCGCGGGATGTTCATGCTGTCGCTGGTGCGGTCAGTCTGCTGGGCCAGTGCGGGCATGGCAAACAGGCTGGCAACCATGATGGCCGGGCTGGCAGGCGAAGGAAGGGGTAGGGTGAAGGAGGCCATGATGCTGTTTTTGCCCTGGGTGCGAGGCGATGGAAGAGCGATAGGGCGTTGCGGGCAGGGTGTCTTGCAGCACTTTGAAAAGTGAGTGTCCCCGCATCAAGGCGGACGGCACGGACGGAGATTGATTGCGCGCCTGTCAGGAGCAGGTCCGCAGATGGGACAGGGCTGCGTGGTCCGAAGCGCACCTTCCAACGGGCAGAGAGGTGCCTGCCCCTGGATCATCGCGGATGAAAGGTGCGGACGCGCGAGATCTTCCGGATGCTCTCGCCTGTAACGTCTGTGAAAACGTCCGGAGTGTCCGTCATCCGCGGATTGCTTCTGGTCAATTTGCTGCGGTAAGTCTTAATCAATCAGGATAACCATTATCAATATGTAGATATGAAAAGGCCTTCGTGCGGAAGGCCTTTCGCGAGTCGTCATGCGTTCAGGCAGACCCGACTGACTTGCAGGGCCAGCATGCCTGCACGCTGTCCGGACGATGCTGTCGCCGTCCGGCCGTATGGAGGGCACGCATACGGCCGGAGGTCTTGAGATCGCAGGCATCACGGCTTGGCGGCCGCCGTAGGCGCCCAGTGCTCCATGGTGGGCGTCATGCCCAGCACGCCTGTCGAGGGCGGTCCCTGCCGCTTCGCCGACGCCCAGGGCTGGATGCAGGCGCGGAAGCGTTCGTGCCCAGCGTCACGGTCAGCCCGCGAAGCGCTCCAGAAATTGCTGGGGTTGCGCTGCTGTACTCCCAGATGGCTGGGCCCGGTAGTCGGCCGAGGGCCGCCACGTCACGGCGCAATTGACGGCCACATGTACCAGACGTTCTTCTGGGTGTCCTTGTCCAGCAGCTCGCGCAGGTGTACAGGCGGGACGACTCGACGGCGTGTGCCCTTGATGATGGCGGCAGCGCTGCGTTGCGCAGGCGCAAAGCCGTCGGTTGGTGGGGATGGAAAGCGCACGCGGGCCGTTGGCGTCGGTAGCTACAGGCCGCCGTCGGTCGGCCAGAGGTGACGATCACTTGCCGCCGGCGGACGGCGCTCGCACGGGCGCCTGGGTACCGCGCACGAGTGCGGCTCCGCGCTGCAGAACTTCTCCATCCATTCCCAGCCGTGACGACTCGATGGTCTGCTTGTACCAGAAGAGCACGGCATCATCGTCGTTGGGATAGGGTGGAGTGATCTTGCCCTTCAGGGCCGGGTCCCAGGTAGTCGTGGGCGTTGCTGAGCCGAGGTGCTGCAGGGCCTTGGTGTTGGCCAGGTTGCTGAAGGCATCCACGAAGACCGCCGGTCAGGCACCAGGTCGAATCCTTGAAGCTGCTGTGATGCGAGTCCCAGCCGCGCGGTCTGTAGGGCAGAAGACGCGCCTTCGCGCGGCGCCAGCGAGGAAAGTCCTGCAGCGTCTGCAGCGTGCACGCGTCGCCCACGACCTTGCCATCGCAGCTGCTGAAGTCCAGCCGGGCGTTGTGCACCTTGTTGCCAGTCCACGACCACACTCAGGGTCATGCGAAGCGTTTCGCGCAGGCGGTCTTGATGCCCGTCGAGCTGGTTGGGCGTATCGCCGCCCCGCATGAGATCACCAGCGCGCACCGCCTTCCTTCAGGGCTTCCTTGCAGGATCTGGTGGGCTGAGTCGGCACCAATCTCGCGGCGCGGACCGACTGGCCGAAACAGGGCCAGCGTGACGGCGAGCGAGGCGTGATATTTCTTCGCTGGATGGGTGTATCACGGCCCGATCCCGGCATGTTGGCTGCGGCACCGGCGGGAAGTCACGGGGTTGGGTACAGGGCGCTGGCCGGGTGCGAGTGTGATCGGCGAGCGACTGTCCAGCGCGCGGCAGCTGCATCACGACGACCGTTTGCGGAGATGATGCATTTCGAAATTTTAGTCAGAGACTGCCAGAAAATACCTACAAAACCTGTTGCATCCGGGTATTCCCGTGGTTCTGCTGCCCAACTGCGTACGCCCGCAGCCTGCCTGTCATTGCCTTGAGCAGTAGGTTTCCTTCCAGCGCTGCGTCCAGCGTAGTATGTAATGAAGCAGTAGCCCGGCCAGCCCTTGATCTGGCCGGTTCCACGTATCAGCGCATCCAGGCACCAGGTCGGCCTGTTCGCCCGCTGGCAGTGCCATCAGACCGGCGGCAGCGGCAGCCAGCTGTATGCGTGCAGCAGCGGGCGGCTGTCTGTGCAAAGCGTCCTGCAGGTGGCGGCATGCCTGCGGCCGCCGTGAGGGTTGAAGACGCGCGGCGGCTGCTCGACCGGCTGCTGGGCGATGGGCGCTGGATGGCGGCCACCACGTCGTCCGCGTGGATCCAGCACACATCGGTTGCCTGACCACTGCCGACACGCCCGATGCCGAGGCGCACGGGCTTGAGCAGCTGGGGCAGGATGCCGCCCCCTGCTGCACAGCACGCCCATAGTCGGCAGATGGCCACGGCACGCCGCCGCTTCACGGTGCGGTTCCTGGGCGCTGGCCTCCCAGAGCTGGCACGGTCGCGAGACGAAGCACGTCCTGCGGTGCCGAGCTTGCCCGTCGCGCGCGCCTGCCACTGCTGGCAAGGCCGCCGCTGCCAGTAAAGCCCACGGCCGAGGCCTGGATGATGAGGCGGTGAGCTTGCGCAGAGCGCGAGCCACTGCGATCTGCTGGGTGGGACCCTGACGGCTGGCCCAGCGGCGTGCCGCTTGCGGGCAGTGTTCCAGCGGCCTTCGCCCACTGCAGGCGCCGGCCGGAGGTTGATGGGCAGGTCGGGCTGGACGCTACAGGGTCGAGGGTGGAGCCAGTGCAGCCAGGGTCTCGATGCCGACCGGCGTGTCTCGGGTCTGAGCTTCAGGAAGCGGGTGACGACGATGACGCGCCAGTTCTTCTGCGCGAAATCCACGGGCCAGATGGCTGCCGATGATGAAACCGCCGCCGCCCAGAAGGATGAGCGACGGGCTTCGTTCCGCGGAGAGCCTTGCGCGTGAAACCCAGATCGTCCGCTTCCAGTATCAATGTATCAATACTGCTCACCAGAATATGGTGGACGTCCAGCGCGACGCGCCTGGCCCGACCGATGTCGGGCCGTGGCCAGGGCGGGCAGGCGTGCGATTTGGCCTGTGCGCGGACCCGGGCTCTCGTGCCGGGTCCGGGCTTTGGGTGTCAGCCGGCGTCGGCTGAAGAGGCCGCGCGAGAGGAACACCACCGCAGACAGAATGACCGCTTGATGATGCGCAGGCCTCGATCATGATCCACTTTCTGCGGGATGCGGCGGATGTCCGACTCAGTGGGCAGCGCGCCCTGTCTTCGGTCTGGAACCAGGACTGCAGGGCCAGCGACACGACGCGCCGACATCGCCGCCAGCGACGAGGAACAGGAGCGCTTTGATGTGCACGCGCGCGACTGGGCGATTACGCAGTCGGTGCCCTTGGCTTCCAGGATGATGCCGGTGATGCCGCTGCGATGGCCACCAGTGTGCGCGCAGATCATGTAGATGATGTCCACGCGCTGCAGGCGCTTGGAAGCGCGGCCTCGTTGAGACCATTCGCGGCAGAGTGCGCCTCGCTGAGTGAAGACGGCGCGGCCAGGATGCTGGCCGTCGGCAGAAAGTAGGAAAGGAGGGCTTCAGAAAGCATGGCATATCGGTTTCTTGGGTTGCGGATCATGCCTGCCCGGCAAGGCGGCGGTGCGTGCGATTCGAGAGCGCGCGGCAGCCGTGGTTTCTTTGCCCTTGATCGTTTCCGTGGGGCGCTGCACGACGGTCGGATAGACATGCTGGTCGGCATGTCGGGGGAAAGAGGCGACTGCTGGGTGCGCGACGGGCAGCTGCCGGAGGTGAAGTGACGGCCGGGCGTAGCTACGGTCTATGTGGGACGGGGTAGCAGCCCGTATTCCTGCATCTGCCCGGTCCACCACCGCATCCCAGCTGTCACGTGTTGGCGGCAGGGCTGGCGGGCTGGGGTGCACGCACGTACCGATGTACGGGCAGGCGGGCCAGGGGCCGGCCGTCCAGCGCACCTCGAGACCACGTGCTTGAGGCGTTTCTCTCGGCCAAAGCCGCCGATGCCGATCAGCCGCACCACCGGCATGCAGCGCCTCGATGGCGAGCTGCCAGGTGGCGGTCGCAGATTGCTCTCCAGCGCACGCTGCTCAGCCACCGGCAGCTGCACCGTAGCGGTTCTTGCCCGAGGCTTCCAGGGTACAGCATGGGCAGTGGTAGTGACAGCGATGTGGCCTGCGCAAAGAAATCGTCGGCACTGCCGCGGCGACCGATCCATCCCCAAAGTCGGCGACCACTCACTTCCGAGCGAGTGCACGCGAGCCGTCAACCCGGACGCTTGGGGTGCTGATGGGCGGTGCCTGGACCCGGGCCTCCTGATGCCCATCGAGTCGCGCACAGCCGAGACCTCGCCGGAAGGGTACGCCGGTCTGCGCATCATGCCGAGAGGAACCGGGTTCGCGCCCAGGAACGCGATCTTCTTGTGCTGGCCATGGCGGCTCAGATGGGCGGCGTGGAAGGGCCTCCCAAGCGTACTCACAGCGTGGTTGTAGACGCGCCGCCACTGGCGGGCAAAGCGCTGGCGCTTCCGTTCGTCGCGCGGCCGGGCGGGCCCGCGTCGAGTCAGGCGCTGGCTGGTGGCGTCGGCGGGATGGGAGAGCTGGAGGGAACGTCAGGAAGTCAGCGTGGGACGCGGGTCTGGATAAGGGTCTGGAATCAAATGGCAGTGGCGGCCATCCTGCACCCAACTGCCCGATCGGCCGCATGTGCGGGTGCCCGGGGAGGCACGGCGCTGAGAGGGGGACCGTCGGCTGCCCGGTAGAGATCGTGCCGATGATCAAAGGCCAGGTGCGTGTCGGGAGCGCCTGAGCGACGGGGTGGCTTCCGGACCCGCCCAGTAACCAGGGGATATCTTTCTGGCGACCAGCATCGATCATGGCCGGGGCGGCGATGCCGATGCTGCATACTGGCCGAGGCGCGGCATGCGGGTACGAGCCAGGCGAGGTGCTGATCCGCGTGCCTGCATGCGGCGTGAACCGCTCCGGACGTTCTGCAGCGCATGGGCGTTAGTCCGCCACCGCGCGGGAGAGCATCGCTGGCTGGGCCTCGTGAGGTGTCGTGAAGTGGCTGCCGTAGCCAGGGGCGTGCCTGAGGTGGAAAGAAGGGCGACCGGTGTGCGCGCGCTGGTCGATGGTGGCGGCTATGCCGAATACGTGACGGCGCCGGCCCGGCAGGTGCTGCCAGTGCCGGCCGGTGTCTCCATGGCGCAGGCCGCCTCGCTGCCCGAGACGGCCTTCACGAGTCTGGGCCAACGTGGTCGAGGCGTATTGGCCCGTCTGGCGGAGGGCGAGACGCCGCTGGTGCATGGCGGCACGTCGGGCATTGGCGTGATGGCCATCCAGGTGGCTAGGGCGCTGCGCGCGCGTGTTTCGCACGGTGGGCGCGCCCGAGAAGGCCGAGGCCGCGCTGAGCTGGAGCCGATGCCGCCGCAGACTGCGGCGGCAGCGTGACTTCGCGGTGGAGGGTCCGCGCCTGACCGAAGGTCAGGGCGTGGACGTGATCCTGGGACATGAGTGGGCGGCCCGTGCATCGGGCGCAACCTGGAAGAGCCTGGCCGTGGAGGGCCCGGCTGGTGCAGATCGCCTTCCCGCAGGCGCGAAGGTGGAGGTGGACTGGATGCGCCTGATGCTCAAGCCTGCTCTTTCACCGGCCTCCACGCCGCCAGCGCGCCGCTCGCCGGAAGAGAAGGAGCGGCTGTCACGTACCCTGCAGGACAACCTCTGGCCGCTGCTGAGAGGCCCGGCAGAGGTGAAGCATGCATCGGCGGCCTCTGGAAAAGGCCGCCGGGGCCCATCGCCGCATGGAAAGTTCCGGAGCACGTGGGCGAGATCCTGCTGGCGGTGAGCCGGGTATCGAGTGATTACCCGAAGATGAACTGCCCGCGCCCGGTGCCGCTGCGCGGCGTTCTCGTGGGCGAGGAGCGCACATCAGCGTGCCGCAGCTGACGCCCAGCGTCACTGCAGGCGGTGCCACCGTCAGGACATGAAGGGCTGAGCGGCACGCCCACCACGGCAGCAGGATGCCGATCACCATGCCGATGTTCACGAGGCATGGGTGAAGAACGATCATCGTCATGGAGGCGTAGCGAGGCGTGCAGAGACAGGCCCTGCGCTGCCCGCTGGCGATCCGTCAGGCCGCGGCAATGAAGGGCGGTGTGGAAGCGCCAGCAGGATGCGTGCGCCCACCAGGCCGAGATTCCTCGGCGTAGACCGAGAAGATGAAGTCAGCAGGTGCGTCTGGGCACTGCAAGCTCAGATGGGCCTGGGTGCGTGGCCAGCCCTATGCCCTGCATCCCGCTCCGGAGCCCACGGCAATGGTGGACTGGATGATGCGAAAGCCCTCGCCCAGCGGATCGTTGGTGGGGTCGATCATCATGGGCACGCGCGCCTCTTTCTGGTAGGGCTTCACAGTCAGCCAGCAGCGGCATGGCATGCCACGCCCACCACCAGACTGCCCAGAACGACCCGCGAGCTCAGGCCCGCAGATAGGTGACGAAGGCGGCCGGCTGATGAGGATGGCGTGTGCCCAGGTCAGGCTGGACGTGACCCACCAGCGCCACTCGGCGGCACCAGCAGCATGATGGCCATCAGGGTGCACGGTGGCGGCTGCGCGGCCGGTTTCTGGCTGATGTGGAAGAACCAGGCCAGCATCAGCGGGACGCGATCTTCGTCAGTGCGTCGGCTGGATGCAGGTGGAAGCCCAGGTCCAGCCAGCGCTTGGCGCCCACTGTGGCCGTGAGTGCCCATCGGTTCGACGCACTGAACAGCAGCGCCAGCACCAGATAGATGGGAGATGGCCACGGCGCTTTGCGGCGACGTGGGTCCAGACTGGCCACCAGCGAGGTGATCATCGTCACCGCCAGCTCTTCCAGATTGCGGGCATGCACCGTCAGACGTTCGCTTACGCCTTCACCAGCTGCTGGACACATGGTGACGAGGCGGTAGGCGAGATGGCCAGCAGCGCGTCGGACATTGCCAGGGTCGAAGATGAACGCGATGGCGCAGTGAAGCGCCACAGGCGGCAGCGTTCGCGGGTGGCCTCCTCAGCCAGTGTCGGCGTGCGCTTGCCCAGCAGGTAGAAGTCAAAGATCCTGCGGGCCATAGAAGCTGCTGCGGGCGCCGGAGCCGCCGTTCCTTCACCACCAGCGCTGGCGCGATGCGCGGGTCTGCGCGGGGGCGCCAACCGATGTAGAGCGAGTGGTCGCGCGGAAGTGGTGCGCCACTTTCTTCTCATGCGTATTTCTCTCTGTTCTGGCGGATGCCGATGGCCTGGGCTGTGCCGGTCGCCACGCCCGGCCGATTCGTGTTCGGCCTCCGGGAAGGCGGGTGCGCGCCGTGCCGCAGTGGGTGACATCAGTCAATGCGCGCGCGTAACCAGCCTAGGTTCTGGGATGAGACGCGGGTCGGCTCGCCGTCGGCTTCCACCGTTGTCGGGCGACGGAGCCGACGTGCGTGACTAGATGGGTGACGGTGCGACACGCGTCGTTGGCCAGCGTGGCGGTGGCGTGTGCCAGCCGCGGGATGGTGAAGGCGTTGTGGCCCTGGCCGATGCCGACCGAGGGCGTCTCGCCCGAGAACCACGGCTGCTTGAATCGCTGCTGCTTCCAGGCGGACGAGGGCGGCAGGCCGGGCTGCTCGTCCGGCGAGGTCAACGCCGGTGGGGCGGCCAAAGCCCCAGGGCGCCATAGAATCGGTGAATGCGGTCCACGCCCAGACCGTAGGCGGCTTAGCCGTGGTAATAGGTGTCGGACGAGGACCACGATGGACTTGCCACCAGATCCACGCGCCGTGTCCCTGCGGCTTGAGTCGCGGAAGCGGTGCTTGCCCAGCAATTCGTAACCCGGGTCCTGGAATCGTGTCACCTCGGGCTTGCAGCACCTTGTTTTCCAGCACACGTAGCGCAGCGCCGCGAAGGACTATGTAGTGGAGCCGGAGGGTAGGTGCCGCGTGGCGGCCGGTTCCAGCAGCGGCCGATCGGGATCGCCGTCTGCGCAGCGCGCCGCCGCCGCCGCCCAGCAGTTGCGGTGAGTCGATGCCGTCAACTTGAACAGGTTGAGGTCGAAGCTGGGCATCGACACGAAGGCCAGTAATTTTCACCGGTGCGCGGCTCGATGGCCACGAGCAGCTTCGATAGCCGGCCAGCAACTCTCGGCCAGCTGTTGCAGCGGAATGTCCAGCAATATAAGCCAGCTGATGTCCCTGGCTGGGCGTGGCCGCTGCCACGCGACAATCGAGCGCACTGGCCGTCCGCTGGCGGTGATCTCCACTTCCTCGAGGCTCACCTTTGCCGTGCGGCTGTCTCATGCACCTGCTCCAGTCCCAGCTTGCCGATGCGGTGCTGCCGCGCATAGTCGGAGGTCCGCCTCGTCCGCGCCAGCATGCGCTATGTCGGCGTTGGGATGTTTCGCGCATGTAGCCGACGTGCGCAGCGGTGGTGCCCAGCGGGTGGTGGCGTGCGCGGCCGCGCCTTGACTCCAGCACCATCGAGAGCGGGGCGCACGCGGCTGGTAGGCGGGCGGCCTCCTCGTCGAGTCAGGCGGGTCTTGAGCGGAATGGTGCCGTCAGTGTTCTGTGCGCTGGCGTGCCAGTCGCTTGAAGCGGGCGCACCTCCATGCGGCTGATCAGGACGATCTTCGAGAGCTGCTGCACCAGCCGGGTCCACCGTCGCAGCGCCTGCAAGCTGGTGGCGATTTCCAGGGCCGGCGTGCATGCACATCCTCGGCCAGCACACGATGCCACAGTGCGGTCCAGGATGCAGTCGCGCTGCGGGCCACAGCGGCAGCATGGTGATGCGGTTGTCCTCAGCCAGCGCGTGAGCACGCATCGTGAAGCGGGCCACCTGCAGGATTCCGCAGGCCTGGGCGGCCATGCAGCCCAGAAGCCCGCCAGGCCGCCTCGCCGCCATGGCACAGCAGCCGGCGACTGAGGCGCCCAAGCCGGACTGGGGGCTGCGGACGGCGCACGGCCACGATGCTCTGCGTTACTGTGCGGCCGTGGTCGTCTGGCGCCGTAATGCCATGCATGGGCCAGCGCCAGCGCGCCATGCGGCAGGGCTGGGGCTGGGCGCCGCACCCTGCGGCGACCAGCCTCTTCCGTTCGAGTCCAGGTGGGCGAGGCACTCTGGCTTCATGGTGCCCGGTGGCGGGGGCCGCGTGCACCGTCTCAGGGCAGCAACCGGCCTCGCCGGCGTGCGTAATGAATCAGTGCGCCCGTCGTTGCCGCAGCATCCCCTGCGTCTCTTACACCGCCACGCTCCGGATCGACAAGGGGCGGTGCGCGGGCCGTGAAACCGCCGCACCCGCTTGTCTTGCGGCGGGTGGCGTGGCGCCTCGGCAGCAGCAGGTCGGCCAGTGGCCACAGCAGCGCGGTGCTTGCGGGCAGGAACTGCTCAGGCCCGGAGGAAGCAGGTCGCCCTGCGGGAAGCGGGCGCCGCCGGCACGGGCTTGCGCCATCAGGAAGACGCAGCATGCTGCAGGATCTGCCCTTGCCCAGCCGGAACTACAGGGCAGTACGTCGCGGAACTGCGCGTCAACGCAGACACCAGCGTGTAGAGCAGCGCGCGTTCGCCAGCGTACTCGCGGTGTGCGTGTCCATCAGCACGCCCAGCAAGAAAACCGGCCGCCCAGCGAGGCCGCGCTGCGAGCGATGCAGCGCTCCCACTGCAGGCCAACGCCAGCAGCGCCAGCACATCCGGAATGATCGGCTCTGCAGGGGCTAGATGCCTGGCGGCGTGGCCAGCAGGCGAGTGCGCCGGTCATTCCAGCCAGTCGGCCGCGATGCTGAAGCGATGGAGGGCGTTCATGGCAGTGCAGCGCCTGGCGTGGACGCGAGGGTCGGCATCGTTCAGATCGGCGGCGTCCGTCGCGTGGTTCAGATGCAGGCGACATGCCGCCCGGCGTACTGCGCCGTCTCTGGATTCGGATGTTTTGGGTGTCGGTCAGCGGGCAGGACGGAGGGGATCGTCCTGGGCCAGGATGGCTGAAGTATCGGGCTGCAGCGCCAGCACCAGGCGCGCGGGTCGGTCAGGCTGGCCAGCGGCCGCGCACGTCACCTGCGCAAAGGGCCCATCGGCGAGCAGCGTCACGTCTTCCACCACCCCTACCGGCACGCCAGGCGGGTACAGGAAACCAGACCCGAGGTCCGCAGCATCGCCGCCAATCTGGATGTCTGCTTCGCGCTCTGGAAGCGCAGCTCCATCAGCGCCGGGCGTACCGAAGGCCAGCGCGTGCAGACCGTTGTGCCGCACGCTCACCAGCACGCTCATCACGGGATCAGCGATCAGCGTCATTTCGCCAGCTGAACGGATAGACGCGTGTGATCTGGCCGATGACGCGTGGCGTCGATGACCGGCTGTCCGGCGGCCACGCCGTGGTGGCTGCCCGGTCCAGCAGGACGACGGCGCGTGCCCGCGTGCCTTTCGCGCGGGCTGTCACGAGCTCCGGCCCACGGTGGCGGCCTGCGGGATCTGCAGCCGCAGTCCGGCCAGGCCACGCGCAGCGCGACTCATTCTCCTGGCGCAGCCGCTCGGGTGGCGGCCAGCACGCCTGCCTCGCTGGATGAGGAACGGTGCGCAACAGCCTGCTGTCGGTGCGCAACGCCTCATGTCGTCGAAGCAGCCCCCTCGAAGGACCTCGACCCGCTGCATGCGTTGAGCCAGCGCCGCCTGCACGGACACAGCGCACAGGACCCGACGCACCGCCGGCGTGCTAACTCCAGCCCGGGCGTCGGCAAACGTCAGTCGCCAGGGCCAGCGGCGAGAGGAGGATGGCGATGCCGGGCTGTCGGAGCATCCCGGCGCGTGGTAGCGGGCAGTCATTCGTGGGTGAAGATGGCGCACCCAGTTTCGTCCATGCGCTCCATGGGCCAAACCGCAGCCGCGCACGGCAAGCAGGTGAGGTTCATCGGAAATCTGTGGTGGGCAGCCTGGTCTCTTCGTGCTAGCGCTGTCCAGACCCGGGATCATCGCACCACGGTCAGCGTACGCTGTTGCGTTCGAGATGTCGGCGCCAATTTCGGCGGCACCTCTTCCAGCGCGATCTTCACCGCCGAGACGATATGGTTCAGCGGGGCGGTGAGCGTGCCTCGCGGATCTCGTTCGTATGCTGATGCGGAAGGCGCGCGAATGCCCTGGACAGGTTGCGGCCCTTGACCTCGATTTTCCTTGCTCTGTCCGTCCGGGAAGGCCGACGCCACTTCCTTCTTGATCTGCTCGGCCGCAAGCTTTCGCTTCGATCAGCCAGCATGTGCGGCGCACGTAGGTGATGATCGCCTCGTCGAAGCGGTCACCGGCCACGCGCAGCGGGTATGGCGATGCGATGCCGCCCAGGGAAATCACGCCCGAATTTCTGCAGCGCCGCCGATGTCGATCACCATCGAGGCCGGTGGCTTCGGAGACCGGCGGCGCGCGCCACCGGTGGCGGCAGCGCGCCACGGCTCCTTCCGTAGCAGATGCACTCGGAGGCGCCTGCGCTCGCGCCCGATTCGCGGATGGCACGTCGTTCCACCTGGGTGAGCCGCAGGGCACGCAGATGACGATGCGCGGGTTGGGTGCGAACACGCCGTGCGGATGTGCCCGGCGCACGAACTGCTGGAGACATCTGTTCGGTATTGACCGTGAGTCGGCAATCCGCCGTCCTTCATCGGGCGGATGGCCACGTGGCGTTGCCGGGAACCTGCCCGCATCAGCTTTCACGCTCGCGACCCACCGCCGTGATGGTGCGCCCGCCGCCCGAGGCCGTGTCGGTTTATCCGGATCGCCACTCACCGAAGGCTCGTCCAGCACGATGCCACGCCCTTGGCATAGACCAGGTGTTGGCCGTTCCCAGGTCGATGGCCAGGTCGTTCAGAAAAGCATTTCTTGATGAAACCGAACGTGACGACACGTCGCTATGTCTCCGGAAATGGCCGCAGGATCCTATCTGTGCGTTATCTTCGCGCATGTCCGCCCACGGGGTCCAGCCGGGGACTGCGATCTCGCTGGCCCGTGGTAAACGCTCCTTGCGTTGCAGGGCGCCACCACCGCCTGGGCCTCTCTGCGGGTCGCGAGCCTTCAAGTTTCTTGCACCGGAGCGCGCGCCGTGCCGTCCGCCCGGTTCCGCCGCGAGGATCCCCGATGTCACTCACGTCCGACGACATTTCCACGTCTCGGCAGAATCGCCTGCATGCGGCCGGATGATGCGGAGCGCGCCCACATGCTGGCTTCCAGCTCGACGAGCATCTTCGGCATCACCGGAGAAGCTGCGTGCTGTCGACACCACCGGCAGATGGAGGCCGCATGACCCACGCCGGCCATGTCGGCTAGCGGCTGCAGCGACGTATCGTCGTCACCGAAAGCGATCATCGCGCCGAGAACCAGCGTTCCGCGCCGTCGGCGCGCCGATGGCTCTGCACCGCTCGTCCGCGGGTGGCGAATGCGCATGAGGCACAGCCAAGACCCTTGCCAGAAACTGGCAGCCTCGGCGCCATCGGCGCCGCACCGCAGGCCGGTGACCGTCTCGCCCGCGAACTGGCGAACGCTGCCTGGCAGCCGCCGCCGCCGGCGACATCAATGCCTTCGTGGACGCTGCGGCCCGAGCCGGCGTGCTGGCCCAGGCCGACGAGGCCGATGCCCGGCCGGCCGCTGCCCGCCAGGCCCGGCGAGCGCGCAAGCCCGCTGCTGGGCGTGCCCGGCGGCACAAGGATGTCTTCGTCACCTGTGGCGGAAAGTCCACCGCCGGCTCGAAGATGCTGGCGGACCAACAGGAATCTCCCGTCGGCCGCCACCGTTGTGCGCAAGGTGCGCGAGGCCGAGCGCGTCTGCGTCGCAAGCTCAACCGTGCCAACGAGATTCGCCATGTCGGGCAACGAGAACTCGTTCTTCTTCGGCCCGGTAGAAGAACCTAGGATCCGTCCTGCGTGGCCGGTAGGGTCACGTCAGGGCGCCTCGCCGCTGCCGTGGCGCCGGCCTGGTGCCGGTCTCCACGGGACACGACACCCGGCGGTTCCGGTGCGTCAGCCGGCCAGCCATGTGCGGCGTCACTGGCATCAAGCCCGATCGGACGCGACGCGTCTCGCGGCGCGGCATGATCGCCTTCGCCAGCGGTCTGGATCAGGCCGGCGTGTTTGCCCGCTCGGCCGCCGACTGCGCGCTGCCGCTGTCGGCGCTTGGCCCGGCCGACGAGCGCGACGCCGCCAGCCTGCGCGCGCGGCCGATGACCTGGCTACACCGTGCCCGCTGCCGACTGGGGCGGCGGCGCCGACATGCTGCATCGATAGGGCCTGCGCGCTGGCGTGCCCGACGAGTCCCTGGGCGAGAGCCCTGGCCCGGCCGTGCGGGACGCGGTGCCGGGCGGCGCTGGCTCGCCTCGAGGCCCCGAGCCGATGGTGCCGGTCCTCGCCGCCGCATACCGAGCCGTCCATCGTACCTATTACATCATTGCCCCGGCCGCGCTCCGGTAACCTGGCGCGCGCTGACGTGTGTGCGCCAGGCCACTGCAGCAGCTGCTGATGCATCCGTTACCTGAAGTCGCTCTACGCGAACAGCCGCGCTGAGGCTTTTGGTCCTGAGAGTGAAGCGCCGCATCGCGATCGCGTCACTACGTGCTCTCGCGCACGCTGGGCTTACGACGCCTACTACCGCAGTGCCCAGCGGCTGCGCCGGATGATCGCCGACGACTTACGCACGCGTCTTTTGCGGACGTGGACGCCGATTGCGGTCCGGTCTCGCCCGAGGACGGTCGAGCCCCATCGGTCAGCCAGACCGATTGATCCGGCACTGCAACTCACCTGGTCGACATCTGCACGCTGCCCGCCTCTCAGCTGAGCCGGCCTGCCGGGCCTGTCCGCTGCCCTGCGGCGTCTTGAGCGCCCGCCGGACCGCCCGTGGGGCCTGCGGCTGGTGGGGCCTGCGCTGACTGAAGCGCGGTTGCTGTCGTGGCCACACTCTGCACGGCAGTGCACACCGACTGGCGCCGCGCGGCCGGGGCAGCCTGAGGCATCTTCCCTTCCGAGGGACGGGGCTTTCTCATGACATCTCGCCGCCGGGGCTGCCCTCGCAGGCGGGCGACGCGCAAGCGCCACGCCGGCAGGAGTCACCCGGCTTGGTTTCATGCGGAAGTCCTGCACACGAGGCACAGTCAATCATGAATGCAGAGTGCAGAGTCACGCTGCCAGCGCTGGCGGCTGCGGCGGGCGGCCCTGGCCGCTGACAGCCGTTGCGCTGGCGGCCTGCACGACCATGCCGCGTGGTCAAGCGCACGAAGAACTGCCCGCAGCGCAGCGCGCCTCTGGTGACGGCACAGCAGCCGGCCACCCAGGGCGCTGCCCGGCGAGGGCACGCTGCAGAACTTTGCCGGCACCTGCCAGCAGACCGACATCGACGGTCGCGAGAACGCTTACGCTGCGCGTGACCGCAGCCAGGTGCAGCAGCTGGACCGGCACGGCGTGAAGGTGCGCAAGCGTCGGTCAGTGCCGCTTCGGCCCTGCGCGGACTTCCGCCGGACCAAGAACGCGCCGCACATCGAGGCTGCAGCCCGCGCAGCCGCGCGGCGCCTGCAAAGCTGCTCATCTACCAGGACGCCCGGCGCGTGAGCCCTGGCCTACGCCAGTCGCCAGTCGTTCTGCGTCGCCGCGCAGCGTGGCTGCGTGAAGCCCTGGGTCGGGTGATGTCTCAATCCGCGGACGGGCCGCTTGCGCCGGTCTGAACGCTGACACGAAATACGTGCTCATGCACGGGAAGGTGGTGATCAGGCTGGAAGTCCATGCTTTCAGCTCTTTGACCTGGTCCAAGATGCTCCGGGGCCTCCACCTGATCTCGGCCGAGGCCCAACACCCAGGCCTGCCCTCCTGTGGACCTGGGGGCTGCCCGGCACTCTGCCGGTGCTCAATGACGGCAGGCGGTCGAGCATGCCCATCCGCTGGGCTGGCCATCGGCGCGCAGGTCGCACCGGTCTCCATCTTTCGCCCGGCAAGAACTACTTCACCCTGAGTCCGCCCAAGGCTGGGCAGATCAGCCGGCACGAGACAGCCAGCGGTGGTGCTGGGCGGCACGCTGGACATCGCCGTTCGGCCGAGAAGGCCGGCGATCCGCCGCGCATCCGCACCATCAACCTCACCCGTGCACCTTGAGGAAGACGCTTGGCAAGTCGCTGCAGAGACTTTGCCCGGCATGTCGGGCATCGACCTGAACGGCCGGCACGCCGCGCTGCTGGAGATCGTCAGCGCCGAGCTGCGCAGCGCCACGCCGAGAGCCGTGAGCTCTGTGCGCGGCGCTGCACGGCCTGGTGACGTGGCTGGGCTAATCTGCTGACGGCAGCAGCACGCAGGAAGGGAGTTCCTTCCGCGTAGATGCCAGCGTCTCGGTCCGGCCGCTGGGCGGAGAAGGTTGAATCGGCACTCCGCGCGCGAGATCGGAGCCCTCGAAACCCGTTCCGCTCCGACCGTCGGGCCGCCCAGTTCGAGGTGCGCCGCCAGATCGAGCTGATCGAGGCCAGTGATGGCCGGTGGTGCAGGAAACCCGGCTCTACGATCCGGATGCCGCCGACGAGACCCGCTCGATGCGCACTAAGGAAGACGCGGATGGCTACCGCCATTTCCCTGAGCCCGACCTACCGCCGCTCGTCATCGATCCGGCGCAGATCGAGGCATGCGCAACGACATGCCCGAGCTGCACCCAGCACCAAGCGCGCCCGCTACCCAGGACGAGCTGGGCCTGCCGCAGGCGCGGCACTGGCAGCGACCAGCAGCCTGGCCCAGCGCCAGTTCTTCGGAGGCTGCGCTGGCGGCTAGCCCGATGCCGCGCAGGCCAAGACCCTGGCCAGCTGGATGATGGGCGGCTGGCCGCCCAGAAGCTCAACCGCGACGAGTCTGGACGTACATTGCCGATGGCAAGGTCGGCGCCCGCCAGCTAGCCGGGCTGGTCATTCCGCATTGCCGACGGCACTCCTCTCGCGGGCAAGCTGGCGCGTGAAGTTCTGCACACCCTGTGGGCCGCAGGCGTGCGGGAGCGGACCCGAAGTGGTCGATGCCCCCATCGGCCGTCAGGGCCTGCGTCAGATCAGTGGCGAGCGATGTGCTGGGGCGATCATCGGACCAGGTGCGCCCAGCAGCGCCAGGTCGGTGGACGAGATTGCCGGGCCGGCAAGGGAAAAAGGCCTTTCAACGCCCCTGGTGGGCTCGGTCTTGAAGCTCAGCAAGGGGCAGGGCCAGCCACGCAGCAGGTCAACGAACCGCTGAAGAAGAAAGCTGAGCTGAGAGATCAGACGGGGCTGCGCACGGATCCAGGCGGCGCCGATCCGATCTGTGGTTCCTGCCGCCCGGCAGGTGCGGCAGCAGCTCGCGCCAGTCGGGCCGCATTGGCCTCGAGAATCGCGGTTCCAGGCGCGTGCGCCTGTTGCGCAGCTCCTGGATCAGCGCATCTTCCAGCGCAATGGCGGCATTGGCGTCGACGAAGATGCGCTGCACCGCTAGGGCGAGGCGGGCGTGAGGGCGGTCCTGCTTCTTCCGCCACTCGCTGCCTGCCTGCGCTCCTCCTTTCAGGTTCTGGTCCAGCACAGGATGCGCCGCATCGCTGCAGAGATTTCCTCGTCGATCAGCTGGATCTGCTGTTCTGACGCTTGCGCAGGTCTTCCGGCGTCTTGCAGGTCAGCAGCAGGTGCCGATCATGCGCCCGCTGCGCCTTCCAGCGCCCGTTCCTGTTCCTCGGCGAGACGCGCCCGCTGGGCCGCCTCGCGTTCACTGCTGCCGCGTCAGCGGCGGCGGCAGCGCGGCACGCGAACCGTCACGGTTCAGCTTCCGCGCATGTTGCGTCGTGCGCAGGCGTCGATCGGCTGATCCGGCGAGATCGCGCCATTTCGTCGCGCAGACGTAGATGGAGGTGCCGCCCCGGGGGCGTTGTCCGACACCGGTATCGATGGGCATACGCGATGGCCACCGTCCCTGACACCAGGGCCAGGGACAGGGTAGAGGCACGAAACGGACACGATCGAGGCTCATAGCTCCACTGTAGTCAGAGCGACGCCCCGCGCCATACCGACCGCGATAGTCAGCGATGGCCAAACGATGAGTCGGCAAGCACCTCGGCGCTGTAGCGTGCCGTTGACGGCCGGGCATCCGACCCAGGTAGCCCAGCAGATCGTCCAGCGTGGCCAGCGCGTACACCTCGATCCCCAGCGCTCGCGCACCTCCTCCACGGCCGACCGCGCTGCCACCACCTCGGCGTTGCCGCCGCGCATCCATCCGGTCCAGCGCGATGAACACCGCTGCCGGGCTCGGCCTCGGCCGCCCGGATGATCTCCACCGACTCCCGCACCGACGTGCCGGCCGAGATCACGTCATCGACGATGGCCACCTGGCCCGTGAGTGGCGCCCCACCAGATTGCCGCCCCTCGCCGTGGTCCTTGGCTTCCTTGCGGTCTGAGCAGAAGGGTAGGTTGCGGCCCCAGCGCTGCGCAGGCTACCGCCATGGCCGAGGCCAGCGTGATGCACCTTGTGAGGCCCGGCCTGAACAGCACATCGAGACTTCGGTACGGTTTCTTTCCACCTGCGCAGCCGATCGGCAGAAACCGCCAGGCGGCCCAGCCCTCGCCGTCGTGGAAGAGCCCCGCATTGAAGAAGTAGGGCGACAGCCGCCCCGCCTTCGTCTTGAACTCGCCGAAGCGCAGCGCTCCGGTGATCGAGCGCGAACCGATAAACTCGTGGAAAGATCTTCATCAGGTGCCTGCATGTTGCGAGTCGTATCCCCAGAATCTTAACGGTATCCGGTCCGCCGCCCGCAAGGGGCTGGTTCCCTGCCGCCACCTCGGCGCCGACGCCATCTAGTGCAGGAAGCGCGCGCCCAGCCTCCGAGCATGGACGTGACACCATGCAGGCCATCGGCCCTGGCCGTCGGGCGCTTCCACCCGGCCGAACGGCGCGGCTACAGCGGCGTGGGCATCTACACCCCTCGTGCCCCCTGGACCATCCGTGAAGGCTTCGGTCAGCTCTGAATTCGACGCCGAAGGCCGCTATATCGAGATGGACCGGCACCCACGCCATCATCTCGGTCTGCGTCCCTCCGGCTCCTCCTCCGAAGAGCGCCTGCAGCGCAAGTTCGTCTTCGCGGGAAGCCTTTGCCCGCCACATGCGTGGAATCGGAAGGACAGCGGCCGCGAGATCATCCTGTGCGACCGGAACGTCGCCCACAAGGAAATCGACCTGAAGAACTGGCGCTCCAACCAGAAGAACCCGGCTTCCTGCCCGAAGAGCGCCAGTGGCTCAGCAGCCCGCTGGACGACATCGGCTTCGTGGACGTGTTCCGTCAGCTGAACTTCGCCCCGAGCAATACACCCGGTGGAGCAACCGTGCAGGCCTGGGCCAGGAACGTGGGCTGGCGCATCGACTACCAGATCGCCACCCGCAGCATCGCAGCCACCGCCACCCGCGCCGAGATCTGCATGGGGACGAGCTGCTTCTCGACCACGCGCCGCTGATCATTGACTATGACTGGCCTAGGGTGAGGGGGGAACGGGGTCCACACCACCTCGGGAACCACCACTTCCCACTCATCCATCCTGGTACATGTTGATGTACTGCTCGTCGATCTGCTTTTTCTGACGGACCACGATACCGTGCACGGTACAACTGCTGATGTGATAGCCCGCCAAGGGTCTCCACGCTTTTGCCATGCGGCCGACCTGATGGCCGGTCATGTCCAGAATGTTCCAGCGTGCCTTTCTCGTCTGGGCGGAGCTGCAGGACGTCTCCGGCCTTCAGATGGGCAATGTGCCCATGAACGGGGTCTCTCGCATGGCGACGTCCAGCATAGCCCAAGTCGATGTCCTGCATGGAGGTGATCTGGTAGCGGCGTGACATGCCGGCGATGGGCGTAGACGGCTCGATGTCACGAATCACGACCGCTGGGGTGTCTGCCAGGGTGCAGCGGCGAAGGCATGACGCCGTGGCCCGGACCATCATCAGCGTCTTGCGAGCGTCATGTCTGCCACATGCAGAACAGGCGCCGTGTCTCGTCGGGGTCGGTCTGGGTACCGTAAGGGGGCGGGAGCTGATGTTTCCGGATGGACCAGGGAATTGCAGGGTGCTGTTCGTGGTCAGGCGATGAGGGACTTTCAGAAAACCAGGGGCCGTCGAAGAATGGGGATTCTCCGTGCGTCTCGAAGCAGTCAAACACCCGTCAGGCCGGAAAAGGGGATCGCGCCCGGAGCCCACCCGCCATCCAGAATCGCCACATGGTCGAATTCCAGCCCTTTGGTGCGATGTGCGCTGACCAGAGCAGACCTTGTTGTTTCTGGCGTGCTCGTAGTGCCCATTCGGCCAGCCAGTCGATGATGGCATTGGCCGACAGTGCCAGAGCCGCCCATTTCCAGACTCGTATTCCTCCACAGCGGTCAGCAGCATGTCGCGCCATGGGGTGGCAGGGCAGGGTCTGCAACGACCCCTGCAAGGTCTGTTCGGATACCCGCTCGATCTTCTGCTCGCGCAGCATGCCGACAAGCTGTTGTGTCTCACGCAGCCACCAGAGCGGCAGCTTCGCCGTCCAGGGCCGGACTGGACGGAATGTCGTGCAGCTCGCACCATGTCCGTATGGCGGCCAGGTATTTCCACTCGCGCGCGATGACGGCGCACGATGACCAGTCCCAGTCGGTGGACAGGCCCTGCAGGCGTCGGAATTCCTCCATGACCACCACGGCCTGTTGCAGCATCCAGTCGTTGCTGGTCGGGGGTCGTGACAGATGGCAACCTGCACGCGACCGCCGACCATGGGTCGTCCTGGCCCGCGTCGCCACCGCGTGAGATCATTCGTCTTCGGCATCGATCCGCACTGGATGATCGCGCTTCATGCGGTCGGCCGGGGCGATGACGCAATTGGCAGCGTCGATGATGTGCCGGGTGGAGCGATAGTTCTCCACCAGGTAGGAGGGTTCTTCACCGCTGCCCAGATAGTCTTCCCTGAAGCTTCGGATGAAGGCGACGCTGGCGCCATTGAAGGCGTAGATATTCTGGTCGTCGTCGCCCACGGCAAACATGTTCAGCCGGCGGTCTTCACCGTCATCATCGTCGTCGGCCGGTTTCAGCGTTCGGCCCGCCAGGGCCGAGATGAGTTCATACTGGCATTGCTCGATGTCCTGATACTCATCGATCAGGATCCAGTGGAACCCAGCCAGCAGACGCTCGCGCGTCTCGTCGATTTCATCAGCCATGGCGTCGCCAGTTTGCTCCGTCATCGGTTCCGTGCTGTCCTGGGCGTCACCCGTCAGCAATGCTGCAGCACGTCGGATGATGGAGCGGAAAATGTCCCTCCTGATTCTCCCTGCCGTCGCCGATGGGTTTGCGGTCAGCCAGCTGTCGCCGGTCAGTCGCTGGCCGCTGGCGTGGATGGTCATCACCATCACGCCGCGCGCGTCCTCGCCGATCAGGGCACGCAGGCGCTTGCGTATCTCGGCAGCAGCGTGCCGGTTGTAGGCGATGGCTAGGATGGATTCGGGGCGTTCCCGCCGACCGCGGACCAGATAGGCGATGCGATGGACCAGCGTACGTGTCTTGCCGGATCCGGGGCCTGCCAGCGCAGTTGATTGGCAGGCTTCTCGGCATCCACCCGCTGACGATGCGCTGCTGGTATTCGTTGCCCAGCTCGTCGATGATGCGGCGCCAGAATCTTTCCGTCATCTGCCGTCCGCGCGGCAGGTTGGCAGGTAGCCACTTGCGCATGAACGTGTCGAAGGGAATGCCGAAATAGTCCCTGACCAGTTCTTTGGCTTCGTGCATCGGGTCGATCTGGCTGGTGCTGTTCGTTGGCATGCTCACGCGCGCGTATTCACCTGGACATGGCGATCTGCCTGACCTGGGCTTTGGTAGTGGTCTTTCGGTCGGCGCATACTGCTGCTTGTTGAACTTTCCCTGTCCTGGTGCCAACCGCAGCGTCATGGCCGTGCGGAACAGGGCGGTGCCCTTGTTAAGGCGAATGATTTCCTGCTCATGCATCCACAGCAGGCCGCGCGCCAGAAAGCGCCCGGCGCCGCTCTCGTCCGGGCTGGTGCTGGCTTTTTTCCCGGATACCGCTGTCATGCTGCTCGGCCCGAGATCTGATCTCGACATCCTTCAGCATGGCATCTCGCAGCGCACCCATCGTCGTCTCGGCCAGTGCGTCCTTGATGCGAGTGCCGGGTGGAAGGGTGGACAATAGATGCTCCAGCAGCAGGTTGGCAATGGTGGCGCGCAGCGTGGCGGCCCTCTCCAGGGCTTGCCAAGACGAAGTGTTCAGTTTCAGTTCGTAGCGGTCGATTTCCAGTCGACGCAGCCCGATGTTGCCGTGGGCCTGCTTGGGTGGGCGATCCAGCGTCATGCCACGCAGGATGCGGTGTATCACCAGCGGCTGAACCCGCCGCATCAAGGGATCGTCCTTGATCTTGTCAGTGGATGCAGAAGTGAGGGGTTTTTCCTTCGGTACGGAATTTTCCTGCTGGTCATCATGCTGGCCGGATAATTCATTGCGTACGTGCTGTGTCAGCAGCCGCAGGTCCAGCGTCCAGGCATCTCCGGAGTTCGCGTCCGGGCCATTTCTTCAGGGTGCGGATGACGGTCCGCTCCAGCTCGGATGTGCTCCGCCGGCGGCGGGAATGATCCGTGTTGCTGGCATGGACGAAGGCGGTCAATGCGGTGTCGTCACTCACCAGCCCCAGCGCTTCCAGATCCTGTATGGCCTTGCGGATCCTGTTCGGTTCCAGCCCGCTGGCGGCCATCAGGGCGTCGGTTGAGATGCCGGTGTCGGCGTTTGGGTACTGAAGAGTGTCTCCCAGAATGGCCAGAAGCTGCCGGGCATATTCGTAGAATACATTGGCTGATTCCAGCTTCTGCTTGCACTCTTCCAGACTGTTCGCCTTCAGCGACGACGGAAACACCGTGACCAGGTTCTCGTTGCGCGTCAGTAGATGGGCTTCTTCCAGCCAAGCCAGGGCGGTGCGGACCTGGTGTCATCGGTGGCATCGTCACGCAGGTGAATTCAACCCGTTCAGTCTTCCAGAAGAATCTCGCCGGACGGCTAATGACTTGCGCCTTCATCGGGAGTGTGGCGTCGGGTGACTTGATCGCTTTGCCAGATTGCGACGGCGCATAGCACGATCTGGATGTCGCGCTGCGACAGGCGGGAGCGTGCCGACATGCCCAACTGGCGTTCGACATCATCCGGGACATAGAGCAACACGCATTCGGCGGGTTGCCTGTCACGCCCGGCACGTCCGGCTTCCTGCAGATAGTTTTCCAGTGAACCGAATGTCCGCGTGGATTACCAGCCGCACGTCCGGCTTGTCGATGCCCATGCCGAAGGCGTTGCGGCCGCCTCGACGCGCAGACTTCCGGCGATGAAGCGATCCTGAGTTTCCTTCTTGGCATCCGGTTTCAGTCCGGCGTGGAAATATCCGGCTTCCAGGCCGCGATCCTTCAGGAAGCCGGCGATCTCTTCCGTCTTCTTGCGTGATGCGAGTAGATGATCACACCACTTGTGCCTCGGTGGGCAGACGATCCAGAATCAATCGCATGGATCTGGTCGAACTTGCGCTCCAGCGTGGTGGGATGACCTCGTAGCTCAGGTTGCTGCGCCGGCTCCGTCCGGCTGTTGAACACTAGTCAATGTCACGCCGCTCCGATCCCGGAAGTGGCTCGTCGCGTCGTTGACGCATCGGGCTTGGCCGTTGCCCGTCAGACAGAATGGGTGGAATGGGCCGGTTCCGGCACGTTCACGGATGTAGCGGCTGGCATAGCGATTAGTCAGGCCTGAAGTCATGTCCCCATTTTGGACGCAGTGTGCTTCGTCGAAGACCCAGGCACCGATTTCGCTGTTTTCAGTATACTGTGCGCACTGTCCGGTTGCGCAGCTGCTCAGGAGCGATCAGAAGAATGCCGATGTCGCCCAGCCGGATGCGTTCCAGGGCCTCGCTGCGTTGGGGCATGGACAGCAGGCCGTTGATGGCCGTCACGCAATGGTGCCCCTTGTCTTCCAGCCCTTTGACCTGGTCTTCCATCAAGGCGACCAGCGGTGAGATGACCACGGTCAGTGCTCCTGTTTTCTGGAGGCGTGACAGACAGGGTACCTGGTAGCACAGGGATTTGCTCTGCCGGTGGGCAGATGCCCAGGGACGTGTTCCTATGGCGGCGGTTTCCACGATCGCCTGCTGCAGGGGCTTGCCACTCGTTTTGTCCCTGGGTTCTGGTCGGAAGCCGGAAATGGCAGGGAACAGGCGCTGCACTTCCTTGGTCGCATCATGACGTACCGAGCACCAAGGGCAGTCCGGTTGTTTACGATGAGGTTTCACGCAGTTGCCGGACAATCTGCCGCGCCAGGAAACCGTTTCAGTACCCACGGAGGGATGACCGAGTTTGGTTGCCAGCGATACGCCAGGCTAGTACTAGGCGCTCCCCAGCAGTCGTGGTGTCCATGAGCTCGTGGACGGTTGCCTGCGTGGCTCTGTTCGGTGTGTTCGTGTATGAGAAGTGATGGAAAGATCTTGTGCCGGATGTTGGCCAGCAGGCCCAGAGGGCGTTCGGGTACGGCGTGTCCTGCGCCCATCCTGGTGGGGCGAGTGAGGTCGGTCAGCAGCTCATCGGCATGCTGGGCAGCCTTTTGGCCCTGATGCAGGCCAGTGATATGGCAGCGCGGGCGTCGGTATCGCTGGCCGGGGCCGCCGGCGGATGACTACCATGAACAGCGTCGAACGACGCAGGAGCATGCTCGGTCCGGGTGCTCCGAAATGACGCCAAAGCTGACCAGCAGCAAGTCAGGGCTGCCTGGCGCGGCATGCTGGAACTGATCGACAGACGCGTCCACTGGCGGTCTCGGCTGTCCAGCAACCGGATTGTTGCGTTGTCCGCGGATCAGATGGCCTTCCTGGTCGTGCTTTCGGCCAGCCGATGATGGGGGTTGCGGGGATAGGCCCAGCGGATTGGGCCACAGAGTGTCGGTGGCAGGATCGCTGCGGCAACAACACGAGATCTGGTGCTGCAGCGCGCGATGAGGCAGATCAGGGAAATGGATGATCGTGGCCTTGTCCCAGCAGGAGACTCGGCGCCTTCAGACGAGTGCTCGAGAGGCTTGCGCGGCTTCGAGAGAAAGCGCCCTTATTGCTCATGGGCGTAGACCGTTTCTTCCGCCATTCTGTAGACGCACCACTGCCCGAGAAAGATGGATGCGGTTGTCCCTTCTTGCCGCTTCCAGGTCAGATATGACGCAGCTCTGCAGGAAGTTCCGAGCGTCCGTCCTGTCCCTGGCAATCGTCGTGTTTTTCGCTCATTGCGGTTGCTGCTGGCGGAGGTGTCGGATAGGCGTTGGCTGGAAATGCGCGTGTGCCGCAAGGATGGCGATTCATGGCATGCCCTTCAATAGGGTGTTCCTGTGTGGTGAACTCGGTTTCCTATGGTTGCCCGATGATGAGGCACGGCTGTGAGGCCGATCTGCGGGTTTTCTCTGCAGTGCCAGTCTCCCAACGCAAAGAAACCAAAAATCGCCCGACAGGCGCAAACCCATCGGGCGATCATCGGCAGGCTGTACTGCCGCGGGGCACGGCGATCCTGCCTGGGGGCGCCAGCCCGCTGTAGTATCGCAGGCCATGAGGCCACGCCGCCAGCCTTTGTGCTTCTTGCCAGCAGCCGCTGGCCGGCGGGCCAGGGCCGTCATAGCCCACCAGCCGGCGCACGGTGGCCAGAAGGCGTCATGACGTGCGCGGGGAAGCGCGCTGCCCAGCAGTGATCAGGCCGATGGTGCGGCCGTGCGTCGGTGGTCGCGAGCGCGATTGAACGGGGATGTTGGCCAGATCCAGGTTCGGGCATCTCAGCGGGGTGGCGTCGCCATCCAGCGTGCTGTCGGGCGCCAGGCGGTCGCGCAGTTCCGGCAGCAGGGCAGCGTCGCCGTGCATTTCGCCGTCGCGAGATCGACGTGCGGGGCCATGCCACGGGAGATGTGCGCGCGCCTGGCGCATGCTCGATGGCCGACAGGCGGCGCGAGGCTGCCAAACTGCGAGATTGCGACACGAAGGCCACCCATGGGCGGGATGCCAGTGTTGCTTCACTCGGCCGCCATGACAGCGCGATCTCGGCCAGGGTCTCGGCACATCAGGGTCATCGTTGGCGTAGGTGTCGGTGACGAACAGCGTGCGGTTGCCCATGGCAGTGGCGCGTTGACGGTGGCCAGCGTGCCGCGCGCGCGCCGACCACGTCGCGGATGCTTGCCCAGGTGCACGTCAGAGCGGCCAGAGCGTGCCGCACGGCGAGGGGTGTCCGGCATCGCCCATGCGCACCATCAGGGCGGCAATCAGCGTGGTGGAGCTGGCGCACGGCAGCCTTGGCGGCTTCCCGCTAAGAGACACCTCCCGTCCCATCAGACGCCAGTATTCTTCCAGCGGTAGGTGCGGGAAGCGCGGGTCGTCGTCGGGTTTGATGAGTCTCGATGTCCTTGCCGACCTTCATCCGCAGGCCGGCGCTTCTTGATGCGGGCCTCGATCGCGAGGGGCGACCGATCCAAGCGGGGACGGGCGAGGCCTTACCGTCGATGGCGGTCTGGGCGCGCGCATGCGCACGCGCCTGCTCACCTTCGGCATAGGCGACGCGCGGCAGATTCCGGCGCGGCGGCCTTTAGGCGCATGCCGACCGGGCGCACCAGCGGGCCGAGTGGAGTAGATGAAGCGGTGAGCGACTGCCAGCCGTGGCATCCAGATCCTCGATGGGACGTGCCGCCGCCGGAGGCCTGCGCGGCTTCAGCCGCAGCCGCGCGATGCGCAGGATCAGGCGCGGATCCAGAAGTGGGATGATGCTAGTCGACCGAAGTTCAGGTCCTTGCCGGTATAGGCGCTGGCGCTTCGTCCGCTGCTTCAGCGTAACTCGCGCCCGGGACGGCGATCTCGCGCACGCAGGCCAGCTTCTATTTCTTCGGTGATGCGATGCGCCGCGAGTCCAGCGCAATCTCGGAAGATGTACAGGAAGCACAGCACGTTGTTGACCTGGTTCGGGTGAGTCAGACGGCCAGTGGCGATGATGCAGTCGGCGCGGGCGGCACGGAGCATCTTCGGCGGATCTCGGGCTCGGGGTTGGGCGAGGGCCAGGATCGCAGCTGGCGGGCGCATGGTCTTGACCATGTCGCCGGTCAACGCCGGGGAGCCGAGCAGCAGGAACACGTCAGCGTCTTCACGATGTCGGCCAGCGTGCGGGCGTCGGTGTCCTGTCGTGGCGTGCCTGGACTCATCGAAGCCGCCCGGGCGACCCTTGTGAGATGACGCCCTTGGTCGGCCACGTAGATAGCTTTGGGGTTTCACGCCCAGGAACACGAAGATGTCAAGGCAGGCCAGGGCCGCCCGCGCCTGCGCCCGAGACGATACCTTCACCTCGCTGATGGGCTTTGCCCACCAGTTCGAGGCCGTTGGCCAGCGCCGAGCCCGAAATGATGGCGGTGCCGTGCTGGTCGTCGTGGAGACGGGATCTTCATCTTCTCGCGCAGCTGGCGCTCGATGTGAAAGCACTCAGGGGGCCTTGATGTCTCCAGGTTGATGCCGCCCAGGGTGGGTTCCAGTGCGCTGATGATCTCGACCAGCTTGTCGGGGTCGTTCGGCCAGCTCGATGTCGACACACGTCGATGCAGCAAAACTTCTTGAACAGGCAGCCCTTGCCTTCCATCACCGGCTTGCCGGCCCAGCGGGCCGATGTCGCGGGCCCAGCACGGCGGTGCCGTTGGTGATCCGCGCCCGCAGGTTGCCGCGCGAGGTGTATTCGGCGGCCTTGGAGGATCGAGCCTGGATGTCCAGGCACGGATAGGCCACGCCCGGCGAATGAGCCAGCGACGGGTCACGCTGGTTGGACAGCGGCAGTGGGACTGGACGGTGATCTTGCCCGGCGACGGCTGGGCATGGTATTCCGCGCGGCATCGCGCAGGGCGGATTCGGCAGCAGAGGCTTCTTGGTCATGAAATCTGTAAAGGGTTGAGGGCGGCAGAACACTGATTACACCTTCACGTTTTCGTGGGGCACAAGGCAGGGGCTTCATGCCATGCCGGCCCGGTACCCTGAGCGGCAGCGCGTGTGCGAATCGTGGCTGCTGGCGGGGCCTGGATGCGTGTCGCATATTTCACGCATCGCGCCTTCATTCATGCCCTGTCGCTGCCCGGCCGTCAGCGGCATGGACTGGGGTGAATGGCGGCCATAGGCTGGAGGCCACGCGCTGCCACTCGGTGGTGGGCGATTCAAGCCCGCGCTTGGGTGTAGCTTGACCCTATGAGCGAAGTCTTCGCGTCGCGGCGCATTGCCGCTGCTGCTGCTGGGCTTTTCCGGCGGGCTGCCGCTGGCGCTCACATGCGCGGGGCACTTCGGGCGTGGCTCACGGTCGATGGCATTGACCTGCACACCCATCGGCTACTTCGGCGCGCTGGCCGAGGGCTGCCCTAGCCCTTCAAGTTCGTCTGAGGCTGCGCTGCTCGAGTCACTTCCGAGCGGCTGCCTGGGTCGGCGGCGGGGCTGGATCCTCGTCTTGAGCTGGCCCATGGCGCTGGCCTGCCTGCTGGCCCAGCGATCCGGCCACCATAGCCATCTGATCGCCGTGCTGTCGGTGGTGGTGGCGTGGCTGTCGGCCTCGCAGGACGTGGTCTTCGATGCCTACCGGGCCGACCTGCTCGCCTGAGGAACGGGGCGCCGGCGCCGCGATCTCGGTGCTGTGCCACCGGCTGGCCATGCTGGTCTCGGGGGCGGCAGCTTCATCCTGGCCGATACTTGGCTGGGCTGGCCGGGCACCCTGTGCATCGCGGCGTCATGCTGCTGCTGCTGATGAGGGCCACGGTCTGGAGCCCACGCATTGCCCGGCCCCAGCAGAAGCCAGCGGCGGCGCGGGTGCCGAGCTGAAAGGGCTTCGTGGGCCCATGGTGCTGGGTGGGGCGGTGCTGTGGTGGCTGTGCGCAGGCCAGCCGGCGTTACTGGCCTGGCTGCAGGCTGGCCCGCTGGGCCCAGTTGCTGGCCGAAACAGCCGTGATGCTGCTGACCGGCGTGGGTGCCGTGCTGGTGGCACGTGGCTTCCGTCCTTTAGTGGCACCCTGGGATGCCTTCTTTGCCCCGGCCGCATGCGCTGCTTCCTGCTGCTCATCGTGCTGTACAAAGCTGGGCGATGCCTTTGCCGCCAGCCTGTCACCAGCTTCCTGCTGCGCGGTGTGAGGTTTCAGTCAGGGGCCGGATCGGTGCCATCAACAAGGGGCTGGGTCTTCTGGGCCACCATCATCCGGTGCGCTGCTGGGGGCGCCTGGCTGTCGTCGCGCTCGCTCTACCAGTCGCTGATGCTCTCGGCATCCTGCAGGCGTCTCCAACGTGGGCGCTGGCTGTCAGTGCGCCCGAAAGGCTACCTGCTGATGGCCGGCGCCATCGGCATCGAGAACCTATGCGGCGGTCTGGGCACAGCCGCCTTCGTGGCCCTTCCATGACCTGACCGACCGGCGCTTCTCGGCCGCGCGGTACGCTGCTGCTCCGGCGCTGGCCGCCATCGGCCCGGGTCTCACGGGCCGGTGGCCGGCGTGGTGGTCGAGCAGCAGGGCTGGTCCAGCTTCTTCCCTGGATGACGGTGGCTGCGGCGCTGCCGCCTCCTGATGCTGTGGTGGCTGCGCCGTGAAGTGCAGGCGCTGGATGCGCACCGCACCCGCACCGAGGCACTGCCGGATCTGGACTGATGGCCCTGCGCTACTTGCTGAGCTTGCACGTACTTCCACACTTCCTGCTCGACCGCAAACTTGCTGTGCGCAGCGAGTGTCTGCCAGGCGGCCGGTGTGCGCAACGCAGGGTGGCCATCGGTGCGGCCACGGCCAGTCCCACGGCCGTCGTCAGCGTGGGGTAACGCAGCAGCGCCTGCATCGTCTTGCTGCGCGGGAAACTGTCACGAGGCCGGCCGTCATCCCGGAAGTCGGGCGCATCCTCGTCAATGGGCGTGCCGTCTTCATCCACCAGCAACGGATAGTCGACCGGCGGGCGAGTGCGAGGCCCGGATGCTGTGTTGCCTCTGGAAATTCCTGAATGCAGAATTATTGCTGCTTCGGTGCGTTCGGTGGCTCCAGTGGCGCTGCCTTCAGCGCTCCGGGGCGTACTGCCACGGTGCTGCTGCGCCGGTTTGGTCATGCCCCGGGCCATGCGCCGATCCTGCACCATGAGGCGCTGAGGCTTCCTTGGCCGCGGCACGACGCAGGATGTCAGCCAGGGACTCACCCGCCACGGCGGCCGGGCGTGCCTCGCTGGATGCCCCTTCCTGTCGCAGCGCACCGCGTTCGGTGTTGCTGCCGTTCATGGCCAGTGTGCGACGTCGCTGGATGCGCGCGAAGATGTCCTCGGCGGTTTCGTCGGCGCAGCTGGAACGCTCGTGTTCAGTTGTTCGTCATTTCACTGATTCTCGAATTGCGCTCGCGTTTCCAGATCATCCTTCAGGCTGCGCAGATCATCGGTCAGCACCTGACGGCTGAGGGGAAAGGGTTCGGGGTGGCCTTTGAGCAGGCCTGCGGATGCGAAAGCACCAGCACCAGGCTGAGGGAGGACCCAGAAGCCGGCGGCGATGCCCAGCGCGTGCAGGCGCCAGGGGTGTCAGGCCAGGGCCACCAGGGTGGCCATCAGCCACACCAGGCAGATGATGGCGATGACACCAGCAGCCATGGGCTCATGCCCACCAGCTTGGCCAGCCAGCAGGGATTCGGTGCCGAGTTCCAGCGCCAGCAGGCGGCTGCGGTCGTCAGGCCTGCCACCAGATCGGCGGCGGTCCGCTTCATCCGTCGGATGCGGGGTTCGAGGAGTTTGCCGAACATGTGTCAGGAGGTACAAGGCCATGAAGCGCCGGCGGGGCCTGCGCTGGGAATGGGAACCCGCTGGCTGGTCGCAGGGAGAGACCGGCGGCGTGGCAGTGGCACGGGGAGGCTGTTCAGACGCTCCCCGGCCAAGGAGAACGGCGATCAGCGACGCGACAGCAGGAAGCCGATCACCAGGCCGCAGCGGCGGCCATGCCAGCCGTCTGCCACGGCGAGGTGTGGGCGTAGTCGTCCCACACGGGCAGCGCCTTCGCGGGCGCGACGCTGCACTTCCTGGGCTGTGTCGTAGGCCACGTCGGACATGCGCTGGATGGAGTCACGCACATGGTTCAGCGCAGCGCGCACTTCAGGACGGTCGGCCAGCGAGTCGCTGTCCAGCAGATCGGAGATGTCGGCTTTCAGGGCATCCCTCACGCTCCAAGTGGTCGCGCGAACGCTCGGCGGTACGGCCGAACTGTCGGCGGCTCTTTTTCAGGCCGCGCTCCAGTTCTTCCAGGCGGGCAGCCAGTTTATCGGTGATATCGTCAGCCATCTTGGTTTCCTCAAAGAGTCAGTGAAAGTCAGGGGATGCGCCTGCGTAAGCCGCCAGGCGCCTTCCTGGGGTTCCGACCAGGAGAGTGTATTTGCCGTCCACACGGGCGGGAACTCGGCTAAAGCCGACAGACAAGTGTGCCAGCTTCATCACATGTCTGGTCATCAGGGTTGGGGAAAACCAAGGGCCAACCGGTTTTTACAAAACAAGCACGACGCAGGAAGGCCGCGATGTCACCGATCTCCTCGGGGGCAGACCGAATGGGGCATCGGGTACTCGTGCCAGTCCACCGTGTAGCCCAGCGACTGCAGCAGGTCGCGCGAAGCGATGGCACGTTCGATGACCACGACCGGATCGTCCTGGCCGTGGGCCACGAGAGATGGGGGTGTGCTGGTTGTCGGCGCTGCGCTCGGCGGCCGTTTTTGTCGGCCAGCGGCAGATAGCCTGACAGGCCGACCAGCGCCGCCAGCCGCTGCTTCTGGCGCAGACCGGTCATCAGCGTCGTAGCGCAGCCCTGCGAGAAGCCCATCAGCGCGATGCGCTCGGGCGGGATGCCGCGTTCCACTTCACGGGCAATGAGGGGCCTCGATGGCGGCCTGCGAGCGGCGGGAGTCCCGCCTCGTCCTCGCGCCGCGCCAGATCGGTGCCCAGGATGTCGTACCAGGCACGCATCACATAGCCGTTGTTGATGGTGACGGGCATCTGCGGTGCATGCGGGAAGATGAACCGGACAGGCACGCCCAGGTCCAGCATCTGGGCCACCGGCACGAAGTCGTTGCCATCGGCTAGGGCCGTGCAGCACGATGATCGAGGCCGTCGGTTCAGCCGGTGACGAATTCCAGGGCTTCGAGGGTTTGGGACATGGTCGGGGTATCGAGTTGTGGGTGGGCGGTTCGTGTTCGGAGCGCACGACCGAGAGGCTTATCGGCCAGCGCGGCGCGTTCGGCCTCAGGTCGGGCTTCTCGCCCGGCGGCAGGCCGTAGTACAGCTCGCCGATCTGGATGCGCTCGCGGCCCTGCTCGACACGGTAGCGGTTGGTGTCACGCAGCGAATACACGCAGCCGCAGTATTCCTGCTGATAGAAGTGCTCGGCCTTGGAGATCTCGATCATCCGGGCCGAACCGCCGCCCTTGCGCCAGTTGTAGTCCCAGTAGACCATGTCCGGATAGCGGGCGGCAGCGCGGTGGCCGCAGCCGTTGATCTGGTTCATGTCCTTCCAGCGCGAGATGCCCAGCGAGCTGGTGAACACCCGAAAGCCATGCTCGTGCGCATAGAGGGCGGTGCGCTCGAAGCGCATGTCGAAACAGACCGTGCAGCGCTCACCGCGCTCGGGTTCGTGTTCCAGCCCCTTGACCCGCGTGAACCAGTTGTCCGAGTCATAGTCGGCATCAATGAAGATGATGCCGTGCTTCTGCGCGAAGCGGATGTTCTCTTCCTTGCGGATCTCGTATTCCCGCACCGGGTGGATGTTGGGGTTGTAGAAGAAGATGGTGAAGTCGATGCCGGCATCCACCAGCTTCTGCATGGGTTCGCCCGAGCAGGGTGCGCAGCACGAATGCAGCAGCACGCGGGTCTCGCCGTTGGGCAGCTGCAACGGTTGCTGTTGCTTGGGCGAGCGCTTGGTCTGGGCCTGGCGTTGCACGCCGGCCGTGGAAGAGTCGGACATGGGAAACCTGTACGGGGCGGGAAAAACGATAGAAAGAAGGCGCCAGCACAAAGGGGCATTGTACGGTTGACCCCCGAAATTGTGATAGCCCGCGCCGGGTCGGTGAAAGGGGTTTGCCGTTAGACTCGAAGGTTGCGCCCGATCATGCCGGACAGGGCGGCGTCTGCTGTCGCCATCGGTCCGTTGCGGTGTCGTCCGGGTGGGGCTGCCGAAAGTGCCCCTGTGGCACGGTATGGTCTGCTCCAACCGTCATTCATCTTTCTTCTCGTTGCTGTATATGTCGACTTCTGTGCGTATCTTTCTGGGGGGCTGCCTGCTGGTGCTGCTGGTGGTGGGAGGCCTGATGCTGATGCGGCCCGACCTGCTCATGTCGTCCGGGTCTCCTTCCGGCGGAAAGAGCGCATCGTCATCGCAGCAACCATCCGCGCCGGAGGGCGATGCCAGCCAGGTGCGGCCTGCCATGGTGGTGACGGTGGCCCCGCCGAAGCGCGAGCTTCTGCCGGTGCAGGTGGTGGCCGATGGTGACGTGGTGGCCTGGCAGGAGGCCAGCATCGCGTCCGAATCAACTCGCTGACGCTGGCCGAGGTGCTGGTCGATGTGGGGGACACGGTGAAGCGGGGGCGGGTGCTGGCGCGCTTCAACGGCAGGACCGTGGCCGAGGATGTGGCCCAGGCCCGAGGCGTCGCTGGTGGAGGCGCAGGCCAATGCCGTGAAGCGCGTGCCAATGCGGAACGCGCCCGCCGTCTGCTGCGCACGGACTCCATGCAGCAAGCAGCAGGCGGACCAGTACTTCGCAGCCGACCGTTCGGCCCAGGCGGGTGCGTTCCGCTCAGGCGGCGCTGGCGTCGCGCCGGCAGAACTGGCAGAACGTCGAGCTGCGGGCGCCCGACGATGGCGTCATCTCGTCGCGCACGGCGACCGAAGGCTCCCGTGCCCTGCAGCGGGTACCGAGCTGTTCAAGCTCATCCGGCAGGGCCGGCTGGAATGCGCAGGCCGAGCTGGGCGATGCCGACCTGATGAAGGTGAAGGCGGGTAATGCTGTCGTGGTGAGATGCCGCCGATGGCCGCAAGGTGGCAGCCCGGTGCGTGCGGTGGCACCTTCGGCAAACACCAAGACGCGCACCACGCTGGTCTATGTGGATGTGCCAGCCGACCCCGGATTGTGGCCTGGCCTGTTTGCGCATGGCACCTTCGAGCTGGGCCAGAGCCCGCTGACGGTGCCCCTGGATGCGCTGGTTCCCAGTGACGGCTTTCTGTATGTCTCATCGTCTCAAGTCTGACAAACCCACGTCGAGGCGGGTGCGATGTGACCACCGGGCGCCAGACCGCGGACCGGATGGAGGTGATGCCGGCCCCGCGGCGAGCAGCTGTCCGAAAGTGATCGCGTGGTGGTGGAAGGGGCTGCCTTCCTGTCCGATGCCGACCTGGTTCGGGTAATCACGCACGTACCGACGAGAGGCGCGTGCGCTGGATGAGTTCGTCAGCAAACAGTCACTCGGCCGGCGCTGATGCCGGTTCAGGAAGCCCCGACGTGAAGGCGAATAATGCCGATGGGCGCACTGCGCCGAGGCCGCCGGCAAGACATCGGCTTACAAGGTCTCGGACAGCGTCGCATTCCGGGCGCGTGTGTCGATGTGCAGCACAGTGTGGTCGGCCCGGGAGGCAGCATGAACTTCTCGTCCTGGTCGATCCGCAACCCGATTGCGGTGATCCTGCTTTTCCTGGCGCTGACGATCGCCGGTCTGGTGAGCTTCGGGAAGATGCGGATCCAGAACATGCCGGACATGGACTACCCGGTGGTGACCGTGTCGGCGTCACTGGACGGGGCCACGCCCGACCAGCTGGAAAACGACGTGGCGCGAAAGATCGAGAACGCGCTGGTGGACCTGCAGGGCATACGTCACATGTCTTCCACGCTGGGTGACGGGACCGTCTCCCTGATGGTGCAGTTCGAGGTGGACAAGCCCATCCAGGGAGGCGCTGGACCAGGTGCGCTCAAGGTGCAGGGCGTGCGTGCCGACCTGCCCAGCGCGCTGCCTGAACCGGTGGTGGACAAGGTGAGCTGGCCAGCCAGCCGGTGCTGGCCTGATGCCATCGAGTCCGACCGATGGACATCCAGGAACTGTCCTGGTTTGTGGACAATGACCTCAACCGCATGCTGCTGGGTCTGAAGGGCGTGGGCAGGTGACACGGCAGGCGGCGTGACACGCCAGGTGCATGTCGATCTGGATCCGACCCGGCTGCAGGCGCTGGCGCTGACGGTGGAGCCATTTCCGGGCGTGCCGCACACAAACAGCAGATCGAGAGGTGCGGGTGGCCGTACCGACATCGCTGGGGGCGTTAGCTAGCCTGCGGGTACCGGCGCGTGAAGTCGCGCGTGGCGCGAGCCGAGCGTGATCAATCAGCGGTGATGGCCGACGGCTCATGCTGGGCGATCTCGGTACCGCTCTCCGACACCATCGAGGACCGACCACCTCGGCCTGGCTGGATGGCAAGGAGATCGTGGGCTTCGAGATCAGCCGCAGTCGTGGCGAAAGCGAAGTGGACGTGGGGCGGCGCGTGCGCGAGCTGGCGCAGAAAGCTGCAGCAGGATCGGCCGGATCTGAGAGCTGAGCCGAGACGATGGATTTTGCTACACCGGCGCAGGAGGAGTTCGACGCACGTGCACACCCTCTACGAGGGGCTGCGCTGGCCGTCATCGTGGTCTGGTTCTTCCTGCGCAACTGGCGTGCCACTTTCACTGTCGGCGAGTGGCGCTGCCCTCGTCGGTGCTGCCGGCCTTCGCGGCGTGCATCTGCTCGATTTCACGCTCAGCGGTGTTTCCTGCTGGCGCTCACGCTGGTGATCGGGGTGCTGGTCGATGATGCGATCGTGGAGATCGAGGAACATCGAACGGCACCTGGAAATGGGCAAGGCGCCTACCAGGCGGCCATGGAAGCCGCCGACGAGATTGGTCTGGCGGTGATTGCCACCACCTTCCACGCTCATTGCCGTGTTCCCGCCCCACGGCCTTCGCGACAGGCCTTGTCGGGCGTTTCTTCAAGCAGTTCGGCTGGACGGCCGCCATTGCGGTAGTTCGCGTCGCTGGTGGTGGCGCGGATGCTCACGCCCATGATGGCCGCCTACATGCTGGCACCGCGCCAGGGACGGGAGGACGGGCAGGATCCGCGCTGGCTGCGCACCTATCTGCGCCTGGTGCGCTGGGTGCTGGCGCACCGGCGGCAGACCGCCATCTATGCGGTGCTGTTCTTCGTGGGGTCGCTGGTCCTGGCCTCGCATCTGCCATCGGCGTTCATGCCGCCAGATGATTATGAGCAGACGCAGGTGACGCTGACGCTGGGGCCAGGTGCCACGTTGCAGCAGACCGAGCAGGCCGCCGAGACAGCACGCAAGCAGCTGGAGAAGCTGCCACACATCGCGCGGATATATACCGCCATCGGCGCGGGCTCGGGCAATCAGTTCTCGGGCCTGACCTCCACCAACTATGCCGCATTGACGATCACGCTGGCGCCGCGTGCGGAACGCCCGTAGAAGACGGAAATCGAGCAATCGATGCGCAAGGCCCTGGAGGACATGCCGGGCATGCGGGTGAGCGTGGGCGTGGACGGAAGCTCAGGGCACGATATGAATTCGTCGTCTCCGGGCAGTGATGGTGCACGTCTGACCTCAACGGCCGGGATATCGAGCGAGACCTGCGCCGCATCGGAGTAGGCAACATCACGTCATCGGCCAACCTGGTGCGGACGGAAGTGATCGTGCGGCCCGATGCGGCCAAGGCCGCGGCGCTGGGCATCACGCCGCAGGCCATCAGCGACGCGCTGCGCCTGGCCACCCAGGGCGATTATGAGCAGATGCTGCCCAAGCTGAATCTGGAGGCACGGCAGGTGCCATCGTGGTGACGGCTGGCCAGAGCCGGCACGCGAGACCTGGATGCCCTGCGGCGCATCGGCGATTGCAGGGGCCAGTGATCCCGGTCATGCTGGGCCAGGTGGCCACACTGGAACTGGGTGGGGGCCGGCCATCATTTCCGTCGTGACGTGACCGGAACATCACCAGCCACCATCGGGTTGGGTGACCAGGACCTGGGCAGCATCGAGCAGCAGGTGATGAACCTGCCTTCCATCAAGCAGCTGCCCGAGGGCGTGAGGATCGAGCAGGCAGGCGATGCCGAGCTGATGACCGACATGTTCAGCGACTTTGCCCTGGCCATGCTGGCAGGCGTGCTGTGCATCTGGATGGTGCTGGTGCTGCTCTTCAAGAGCTTCCTGCATCCGGTTACCATCCTGTCGGCACTGCCGCTGGCGTTGGGGGGCTCCTTCATTGCGCTGCTGCTGGGACGCTACGACACTTGTCCATGCCGGCGCTGATCGGGCTGATCATGCTGATGGGCATCGTCACCAGAACTCGATCCTGCTGGTGGAATACGCCATCGCTGGCGCGGCGCGAGCATGGCATGGATCGCTGGCATGCACTGATGGATGCCTGCCACAAGCGGGCACGACCCATCATCATGACCACCGTGGCCATGGGGGCCGGCATGCTGCCGGTCATCATCGGATCGCCTTCCACCGACACAACGTTCAAGGCCCCGATAGGGCATGGCCGTGCTGGGCGGTCTCATCACCTCCACGGCGCTGAGCCCTGCTGGTGGTGCCGGCGGTATTCACCTACATTGACGATTTCGGCCAGTGGGTGACACGGCTGTGGCATCGCAAGCAGGTCTGATGCGTGTCCGGGTGCAGCGCATCGTGCTGCAGCCCGGCACTGCGCATCTGAACCGCACTGGCATCTGAGCGGCGCTGCGCCTCTGAATGGAACGACGCAGCGCATCCGAGCGGTACCGGGCATCAGGGCATGCAGCGGCTTTCCAGAAATAGAAAGGGGCGCCACAAAGGCGCCCCCGGGTACTGCAGGCCGAGGAAGGGATCCTCGGCTGATTCGTCAGACGGACCTCATTCGGCCAGGTCCGTCTGCTCGTGCTGACATCAGCTCTGACCGACGCCGCCCAGGAGGGTGAGGTAAGCACTCCATACTGCTTCAGCATGTCGGCAATCACATCGTTGTGGTCCATGTACTGCGCATCCATAGCCGGTACGCCCGTCGAAGAAGTAGGTGTACGGCTCATAGGTGACTGCTGTGCTGGATGTGCGGCAGGTGCTCATCGTTGATCAGCTGCTCGGACGCCGCGCCTGACCGACCTGATGCCGTGCATGAAGTCACGCAGGGACTCTTCTGGATGACCCGGTTCCACGAGCCCGGCTCAGGCTGGTCAGAACAGGCTGTTGACCTGCACGGTCAGGCCGTACTTGCTGGTGAGTTCCTGACGCAGACTCGCGCATGGCAGGCAGGGCCGTGTGCTTCGGAAGCGCAGGATGTCCTCTTCCTGGGTCTGGTTCATCATCTGTTCCAGACGCGCGTGCCAGTTCTTGCCGGACCAGAAGACGCTGGACGGATGCACCTTGGCGGAAGTACTGGCGGTCGGCGTTCAGGCCTTTCCACGGGCTGAAGCACATCAGCAGCATCAGCGCATGGCGAAGGCGGGGCCACGATCAGCGTCATGGTCTGCAGGTTGCCCCAGGCCGCCTTCGGCATCAGCACCACGGCCGACCGACATCAGCACGCCCACACGATGGCTGCCAGCGGGCGACTCAGGCTCTTGTCGCGCGAGGCGATGTTGTTGAGCACATAGATGCCCAGGTCGGCCGGGTGACGAAAGAGCGCGCGATCACCGCCAGGCTGGCGATGCCCGTGAGTGCCGGCGCTGGGCAGGAACTCCAGGAACTTGAGCAGCTTCTATCGGGCGTGCCCGTCATGCTGCCCAGCACGCCGGCAGCGCCGTGCGCGTCCATCAGATGGCGGTGTTGCCGAACACGGTGAACCACAGCAGCCGAACAGCGACAGGATGACCAGCACGCCGAGATGAATTCACGGATGGTGCGGCCGCGCGAGATGCGGGCGATGAACAGGCCCACGAACGGCGCGCACGAGCACCACCAGGCCCAGTACAGGATGGTCCAGCCGGTGAACCACTCGGTGTGCGCTCATGCTCGTAAATTATGGGTCTGAGCTGAGCTGCGGGATGTTGCTGGCATAAGTGCGATGCTTTGTCGCTGAAGGCGGCCAGCAGGTGCAGCGTGGGGCCGGTGCGCCCAGCACGAACACCAGCAGCGCGATGTCGAGCACAGGTTGATCTCGCTGAGCAGCTTCACGCCCTGCCGACGCCCCGAGATGGCGAGGTGACAGCCAGCGCCATGACCACGGCGATGATGGCGATGCGCAGCGTGAAGGTGTTCTCACTTGATCCAGCCCAGCTGTTCCAGGCCAGCAGACGCATCTGGGTGGCGCCAAAAGCCCAACGTGGTGATGTGCCGAACAGCGTGGCCAGCAGCGCCATGATGTCGATAGGCATCTCGCCCAGGCGGCCGTTGATGCGCTCTTGAAGATTGGATAGGAAGCAGGGCGCAGCGCCGCGGCGGCTGTAGCGGAAGCCGAAAATAGGCCAGCGCCAGGGCGATCATGCCGTACACACGCGGCGTGGATGCCCCAGTGGAACATCAGATACAGCAGCGCCTGCTACTCGCGCTGTTCGGGTGCGCCGACCGTGATGTCGGACAGATAGTGGGACAGCGGCTCAGGGCCCACGCCGAAGAACATCAAAGCCCACGCCCATGCCGGCGGCAAGACATGGCCAGCCAGGACAGCACGCCGAATTCAGGCTCTTCCTCGTCATTGCCCAGCAATGCTGCCCAGGCTGCTGACGGAGAGGATCACCAGAAAGCAGATGAAGATGGAAAACGCCAGGACGTAGAACCAGCTGAAGTGGTTGGTACGGCCTTGGTGGCATCCAGCAGGACCTGGGTCTTTTCGGGGGCGATGAGGATCATGGCGACCAGCGCCACGACGAACAGCAGCGTCACCGAAATGACGAAAGAGTTGAATGACGAACGTCCGATGAATGCAGGCAAAGACAAATTATCCTCCTCCTGAAAGGCAGGGGCCAGGGCGGCGCACCAGCGTGGCGTGGGCGCGAAGTGCTGCGCGTGAATGCGCGCGCGGGCGACAGGGAAAGCGAAGTCGCCGATGCCGCGGGGAAGCCGGAGTCCTGAAAAGTTGCGTCGCGATGAATTCATCCGAAGGATGCATTCATCGCGGAAGCTATTCGGATCTTTTCCCGGCATGACTGACGCACGATGAGTGGCTGCGTCAGAGCTTTCCGTGAGAGTGCCCAAGGCTGTTGATGGAAATTGGCGAAACCGTGTTGCCTGTTGCTTCGCCGGGCGAGTCCACGATTATAGCAGCTCCGGAAATAGCGGAATTGAATGGCCCTGATGTTCAGTCTTCGGGAACGTAGACCATGCTGCCGTCACTTCATACGGTAGGCAACGCCGAGCCTTGTAGTTCCGTGGCTTCACCGATCTTGCCCTGTGACTGATAGCGTTCCAGTTTTCAGGGTTCTTCACGCATGATTTCCAGCTGTTGGGCTGGCCCGCATTGCGAATGACGGTGAGCGTGTCGGATGAGAAGGGATTGACCGGACTGTTGGCCACGGCCAGCAGCAGGGCCGCAATGATGACCAGAAAGACGTCGATCAAATTGACAACTGACAGGATCGGGTCGTCATCTTCCAGGTCTTCGAGCAGACGTGATTTTCCGGGTTTCATTTCTGTGAATCTCCGGCGCGCTTGCGTTGCACGGCCAGCGAGGTCCTGGGCATACCAGCGTCGGCGGACATGGACGGTGGCGTAGGTGATGGCGGCAGCGATCAGCGCGAGGATGACGGCCGAGAAGGCGACGGTGAGGGCTGCGCGACATGTCGGCAGACTGACCATCTGCCAAAGATTGAAGCGCCGGTCCCATAGGGATGCATGGTGGCCATCGGCCCAGCATCGGTGCCACGCGCGAGACGATGCGTGCGCGTTCCATGCGCTTCAGGGCCAGTGCTTCCAGCTCGTCGTCGGTCAGGCTGGTGTCGCGGGCGTGAGCCAGCAGCAGCTCATGACCTTCCAGACTGCCAGTCGCCGGGCACGGCTGCGCTGGGTGCGCCTGCATCAGGAGGCACCCAGTGCATGGAAGGCGTAGCCGAACAGGATGAGGACGGCCAGCAGCACCGGGCGGAACAATTGGCTGATGCCGTAAAGAAGCTGTTCAAGAGAGGACGTATGGTCTTTCCGGTGAAATGGTGATGGTGCAGGGAGTCGCGTTCATCAGGCGTCCCAGGCGCGACGCTTCTGATGCCGCGCATTCGACGGGATCAGAAGCACGATGCCCAGCGCGCAGCCAGTGCAGCCAGGACGAGTCGTCGGTGGGCGTCGGTGGCTGGGTGTCGCTCTGCTTGACGGGTTCCAGGCGTTGACCGCGCGACCGTTTCGACCGGCCTGGCCGGTTGCGGAGGCTGTTGCTGAGGTGTGGCTCGGCGGGAGGCGCACTCGTCTGGCTGCTTGCGGGCGTGGCGAGGCGCGAGTGGCGGCAGCGGGCTGGCTGGGGGCCTGCAGGCCAAAGCCGGGCGCGTTGCTGGCGGCTGATAGTGCATCGGCTGCGGGCCTGGGGGCTGCTTTCGGCGCGGTGCCGCTGCCGTTCTGCACATAGGCCATAAAGCGCGCATTCTCAGGAACGGACCTCGAAGCGCTGGGCCAGATCACTGCCAGCGTTCCTTCAGTTCGGTGAGTGTCTGCGCATCGGTCTGCGCAGTAGCCCTGGCGGGCGGCTTCCAGCATGCGCTCGATGGTCTGGGCCAGTGCGGCGCGGGTTGTGCTGCTCGAACCAGTCCTTCAGGCCCAGCTGGTGCTTGTCGCGCACATACACGTCCACCATTTCCCTGCCACTGGTCGTCGCGCACGATCTCGCGGGCAGCGGCGGTCAGCCCCACAGGTTGTTGGTGGCGTCCAGCACTTCCAGGGTGCCGGCATCAGCCTTCAGCCATCGGGTTCTTGATGTAGCCGGGGGTGGAACTGGCGGGTGGCCAGCTCCCGCGACAGAACTGGGCTGGCGCGCTCCACGGCCGCTGCCCGGGTGCGCAGGTTGCTGATGTAGGGGCTCAGGTGCCCTTGCCGTCCAGGTGGCGCACGGCCAGGCCGATACCACCAGGTATTGGAACGGATCGTCGAGTGGTGAGCATGCCGTACAGGTTGGACAAGCGTGACAGCCGGCGCCCTCGGTGCCGCGCAGCTGTTCGGCGTAGAGGTTCAGCGCTTCGGCAGGGGAACCCGGGGCGTTGGCTGTTGTGTTGGCAGTTGTACCGTCGGGGTTGGCACCGGGGGCCGCTGCCGTGCTGCCGCCTGATGCGGCCTGGGTGCTGCCACCGGCCGGCTGGGACATGATGTCGGCCCGGACGCTTGCGCGCGCGGCGGGGATCGCCGTAAGGCGTACTGCCATGCGTGACAGGTAGGGCTGGGCCCGGTTGCTTGGTCGTCTTCGTCCTTCCGCCCTCCCAGGTGTCGGTGGCCAGGCTGCATCGTCCAGGCACTGAGGCCGTAGAGGCCCTGCTCGGACGAGAAAGGATGTAACGCTGGGCAGTCACGCGGCGCTGTCCTCGTCCAGGCCGCGCTCTTTCAGCAGGGTCTGGATGCGGGCGGTATGGGCAGCGACGGCGTTGTCGGGCTCACGATCCGCTTCGGCAGCCAGCTGGGCTGCACGGGCCAGTTGCCGGATGGCGTTAGTGCGCAGCGTCGCGGCGAGCATGCGGGCCGAGAGCACCACGTCCACGCGGCAGGCGGCCTGCAGCTGTTCACGCGGCACGGGCTTCCCGTCGATGACGCGACCGCCTTCATCGGGCAGACGTCTCCATCGCCCATCAGCCCACAGGGCCTGATGGCTTCGAGCAGGCCCGTGGCGCATAGTCTCCTGACCGACAGCGACACACGCAAACAGCGAGTGTCCTGCGTTGCTGCATGGCGGTGGGCGGCGATGTCGCGGTGACGCGCTTCACGGCTTTAGGCGTGGCAGGTGGGCACTTGCGGGAAGGTCAAGGAGAAAACCCATAGAGGCTGCGACCGGCAGGGCAGGGCATCGGGGTTGCTGCACCGGATCTCGTAGGCGGTGGGCTGTGCAGCGTCCCTGCAGGCAGACGATGAGCAGGTCTCGCCGCCCGCATCGCAGCGCCTTGCCACCACTGGCGCGCCTGGGCGGGATGCGCCTGCAGGGGCTCGGGCGGCTCGCGCAGGTCGGCGTCGGGCCGCAGGTAGCGCTGGAGCGGCCAGTAGCGAGGTGTCGATCATCTCTGCTGGCAGTCGACGGCCAGTCGTCAGTCCAGTCTGCGGATCCGCCCATGCGCGGGCGGCTGCTTCCAGGAAAGGCTTGCCCAGCATCACATCATCGCGGCAGCCGGTGCTCTTCCTGGGCGTTCTGCGAAGGTGTGCGGACCCACGCGATGTTTCAGCCAGCTCCGTGGCAGGTAGGCGATGCAGCGTGCCTGAGGAACGCGGCGAAACCGGTGCGAGCGCGTTCTTCGGTCCATTCCAGATCCGGCCAGCGGCACTGCTGCGCAGCTTCGCGCGGGCGAGGCTATCGGTCCCGATCTGGTCGCCCGAATGCCCTTCTTCCGCGGAGGCCACTGCGCAGCAGCGCACGGCCCGGTCGGTCGCTGGGTGCAGGCCGGCCGGGCGCGGTGGCAGGAGTCTGCAGCTGACGGTGGCGCTGGCGCATGCGGCGACGGGCCCAGGTAAACTACCAGCACTGCTGTCGACGATGTAGGGTAGATGACCGGGATGTTGCCGTTACGCCAGCATCAGCGGATCGTAGACAAGGACAGGCCGCGTTCCTTGCCGGGCAAGCCATTCCCGCAGGTGCCGTGGGTGCCGAAGTGGATCAGGGCGTCAGCGCGCGGCGCCCTCGCGGACCCACAGGTGGGTGGCCAGGTGGGTGTGCGGGGGCGGGGCGCTCTGCGCGGGTGGAGTGGCAGAGGGCCTTCTCGCGGTCGATGCTGCGTCGCGGGTTCGGCGCGGCCGGGTTGCGGTGGGATGGCCAGCTTTGCCCAGTTGCAGACGCGATGGCAGACGCTCCCGCCCTGCCAGTCGACGACGCTGGAGGGCGCGCCGGATCGCCCCATCGGGCCAGCAGCAGGGGCCTGGCGGGTGGCTTCGGGCGGGGTGTCCGCCATTGGCGGTAGCGTGCCAGCGGTAGCGGTGCGGCCGGGCCGTCTCGCCAGCAGCTGCTTCAGCCAGCCGGGCGTTCGCGGCTGTAGGCGGGGCCAGCAGGCGTGCAGTCGCGTGATGGGTTCGTCCTCAGGCGGCAGGGACAGGATGCTCGTAGCCGGCCTCGCGCAGGGCGTCGGCGAGGTGTTGCCGAGGCTGCGCGGGATGTTCATGGTACGAGGACGGCAGGTTCTTTTCGCTGGCGGGGATGGTTCCGGAACATCAGCGCCGAGCTGCTGCTGGCCAGCGGGCTTGCGCTGCAGCCGTGCCGAGCCAGGGCACGGTCAGCCACGGCCTGGGCCTGGGCAGGAATGGGCACCACGTCGTCGTCCTGGAGCTTGCGGGTGGCGGCGGAGATCTGGATGCTCGGTGATGCCCGGCGACTCAGGCGGGCCAGGAAGAAGGCGCTTCCATCATCGACGGGCCCTGGGCGTCAGCCTGCCAGGCTGCAGCACTCACCATGGCGGTGGCGGTTGGCCTGAATGACTACGGCAGGCCCAGTTCCGTGAGATGCTTCGGCGATCGGCGTTGAGCAGCATGATCTGGGTGTTGATGATCCACGTCGGCCAGGGGCGGCTGGATTTTCATCAGGGCGCAGCAGCTGGCGTGCAGACCGCGCTGGGCATCTGCAGGTCGAAGATGGGCATGGCGATGGCGCCCTCGCTTCTCGATGCGTGCGCGGGTCGTCAATCATGGCGCGGTCTCGAGTGCTGTCCAAGTGCGACGGTGCATCAGGATGGCGATGGTGCGAAGGCGTGAGCGGCTGGGTCAGCCACGCCGCGCCAGCGCAGGAAGGCGGGCACGTGGGGAGACACCAGGTCCGCTGGGGTGATGAGACGCCCCACCTGCGGGATCTCCAGCGGTGGTGGCGGGTCGGCCGGTGCGGGCTGGTAGTCCATGGCGCTGGCCAGCAGACGGAAGAAGCCCTCGAAGTTGCGGGAACCGCCACGTTGACGGTAGTCAGGCCGCAGCGGCTCGCCTGTTCATCGGTGAATCCTCGCGAGGCGGGGTGCTGGGCGCTCAGCGATGAAGGCGTCGCAGCTCGGTCAGCGCGCGGCCCAGAGTGGGCACGCACGTCGTCCTGCTCAGCGAGATTCGAGAGTAGACGCAGCATCATAGCCGCGAAAGACTGCAGGGCCGCCTCTGCGCGGATGCTGTCCAGATAGCGGCCTTTCGCAGTCAGCCCGTGCGGGGCGGCCAGCAGCTCAGGTGAGTGGAACTTGCACCACGAGGCACGTTGTGCGGTGACCACGGAACAACGCACGCGGTGACGGCGGATGGTGTGCTGTCCGACGATGGAGGGGCCCTGGTGGAATGACCATCGGCTGCGGTGCCCGCGTTGGCGTTGGGGGAGGCTGGAGCGGGGTCGGGAGGCTGCTGGGAGGAAGATGGGGTGTTCGTTGCACTCTGTCGTGGCGTGAGCGGGCAGGATGCTCTGCAGGCAGCAAGCCAGCAGCAGAAACAGCAGGATCGGAGGCAGGAGGCGTTTCTGCGCTGCCCGCGTCAATATCACGCTGGCGGTGTGAACGGTTTTCAGGACGGGGGCGTTTGATGCTGCGCAGCGGACATCATCCGTGTAAGAAAGAAAGGTCGCCAGGAGAAAGTGAAGGGCAGCATGAGACCGCCCGTCGCGTGTCCAGGCGGTCTCGATGGCGAGCCCGATGCCGGGCACGGGCGTGGCGTGAAAAGCCTGTGCTGCTTCGTGATGGGCAATCGCCTGCACACTCGATCTGCAGCTGCATGTGAACCCAGGTTCGGCGGAATGGCACAACCGAAGTCCGGCGATTTCGCAAGCGGGCCGCGAGGTTGCCCAGGCTGTCTGCGCCGACTGCGCACAGCCGATGTTCTGGGCGAGCCTGCTGGCCGATGCTGGCGTCGGTGAGCGTGTAGTCGGGCAGGCGGGTATTGGCCGGCCGCTGGCGACCTGTGTAGTGGGCGCTCAGTCGCAGATCGAAGTCCCGGCGCTGCCCAGCAGGCGCGAGATGCACGACGTTGCGTGGGCGGTTGACCAGTTCTGCGCCGTTGCCGTCACGGGCGTGCAGCGGTGTCACATCGTTGTTCCAGTGCAGGTTGGGTGTGATGTCCCAGCCCGAGTCCCAGCTCGGCGCGGATGCGGGCACATGGGTTGACGTTGTCATCGTACTGATAGAAATTGCGGATGCCCTGCTGACGCAGCAGACGCAGGTAGATCTGATCCTTGACCTTGTTCTGGAACAGCGTGCCGCGCAGGCCAGGGGCCGGTCCGGTAGTCGGCGGCCAGCTCAGAAGGAACGCGAGGTCTCGCCGGATGTTGTCGTTTCCGTAGAAGGTGTGTGAGCGTCCCCGCACCGACGTGAGTTCGAGGAGATCTGCTTCAGCGCGTAGGGTGCCTTGAAGGCCCCGCCATAGCCGCCCTTGATGGTCAGCTCGGGCGTGGCCTGCTGCCACCAGATAGGCACGTGGACCGGTCTCGTTGTCGAAGATCTCGTGATGGTCCACGCGCACGCCAAGGTGGCCATCAGGCTGGAGCCGAGACTGATCTCGTCCTGCAGGAACAGCGCGCGGTGATCGGCGCTGCTCACGCCCGTTGCGCAGGCCCGCAGTGACCGGTGTCTCGCGCCACGTGCCTCGACGCCGGCTGCCAGATGGTGCCGAATCCATCCGGTATGTGATACAGGGCCGTCGTACGCCGCGTCACGCATGCTGTCCTGCAGGCGGGTGGAGGGCGTAGCGCGCCGTTGGTGCGGTGGTTGCGCACTCGATGGCGCTGCGATAGGCGCGCAGCTGGCCTGGAGTCTGGCCGAAGCTGCTGTCCCACTGGGCATGGGTCTGTTCACGGTCGACGTACGCCGATTTCTGTGACGCTCGCTGCCGCGCGCTGGTGTTTACGTTAGCAGAAACGATCTGCGCCCCTGGCGCCAGCCTGCCTCGAAGGCGGTGCTGGGGTTGAGCGTGTAGCGGGCGGTGATGCCGCAGCCGCCGGGGCGCCGACCCTCGATCTCGCTGGAGTGTCCTGTCAGGGCGTGGCGATGCTGCCCACGTGGCCTTTCTCGCCGTCGATGCGCGGGGCCAGGTTCTCGCCAAGAGGGCCCGCGGCGTAGATGGAGGCTCTTGCTGCCGGGTGCCCGCCGCGCTGGTGGTCGGAGGCACGCCAGTGCGGACAGGGTGGTCGCGCACCTCCCATTTGCTCGTGGGCCAGCGGTGGTGACGTTGACCACGCCGCGAGCCTCGGAACCATAGAGTGCCGACAGCGGACCGCGGATCACTTCCACGCGTTCCACGGCCGACATGGGCACCCAGCCATACTGGTAGTCGGAGTGCCCGACCACGTCATCGGTGGCGGAGATGCGTTGCCCATCGACCAGCATCAGGGTGTGGGCATCGTTCATGCCACGCAGGCTGAAGGTCTTGCGTCCGCCCGCCTGTCCTGGGCGACAGGGGAAGGCCTGGGGTCCTGGACGGCAAATGAGCAGATCATCGCTGGCACGATTCTGGATGTGCTCCCGGTCGATCACCGTGACCGAGGCCGGGGCGGTGAGGGCATCTTCCTCGTGTCCGGTGGCCGTGACGGTGACGGCGGGCAGGCGGGCGGCCAGCAGCAAGGTCCGGTGTTGTGTCGTCCGGACGGGGGCTGATCCTCGGAGGCGGGCGGGTAGGTGGTAGCCGACCATGGCCGTGTTGCTGGCCAGGGGGACACGGGCAGGGGCTGGTGTCCCGTCGGATCGGAGCGGGGTCTGGGCCTGCAGGCTGGTGCATGTCAGCAGAACAGCCAGGGCCAGGGATGGCGTGGGGCAGGGTATCGCATGACGGGTCTTGTCTCTGTGTGCTTTTGCGGTGTGCCGGCGAGGGCTGTCACAGGCATCATGCGGCCAGCCTGTCATCCATCCGGCATGCAGGCGCCGATGGTGCCTGCACGTCCCGTCTGTGGTGCCGGGCGGACGATGGCTGGAATCAGCGCGACCTCACGGAGGGCACCAGACCTCATTTTCATAGTAGTAATGAGAATATATTAGATTATAAGTCAATAGATTCTTGGCGCCTTGACCCGAAAAAGTGAACACCGGCCTGACAAGGCCGGTGGCTCAGCTGCCTTCATGCCGGCTTCACGGCTGGCCAGGTGGGCGGGCAGGATGCGCCACCTGGGCGGCCGCCGGGACCTATGTCGGTCGGAGGGTGAATCAGCGCTTGCCGCCCAGCAGGCTGCCGCCCAGCTTCACCAGGTCGTTCATGTCCAGCTTGCCATCGCCGTTCTGGTCCAGCAGGCTGCTCAGCGCGCTGCCGGCACCCTGGTTGTCCAGTTGCTGGCGTTTCCTGGGCGAGGGCCTGGTCCAGCTGCTGCGTGCCGTTGCCACCTGCAGGAAGCGCTGGCTGAGGAAGGACATGACGATGGGCAGCAGCATGCCCGCTGCAGATGCCGGCACCCTGCGTGCCCAGGCCGGTGGACTGGCCCAGTCGCTCGGCTGCGCGGGCCGAGCCCCTGGTTGCCGAAGACGGTGGCGAGCAGGTCGCCGGCAGCTGCCGACGAGGTGCTGCTGGCCGCGACTGGCCGCCGCCCAGCACGCTGCCCACAGCCCGCCCAGGGCACCGGGCGGCCGCCGCCGCGCGTTGCCCGAGCCGCCCAGCAGGCCGCCGAGGATGTCGCCCAGGCCGCCCCCTGGCCACCGCCCAGGGCCCCCAGCATCGAGGCGATGCCGGCCGCGCCCCTGCACCCTGCTGAGCCCTGGTTGCCCAGGGCTCCCATCATTAGCGGCAGGGCTCGGCTGACGGCCGAGCTGGCCTGTTCGGTGCTGGTGCCCGTTGCTGGGCGATCTTCTGCATGGGCTCACCTGCAGTTGGGAAAACAGTTGCTGGCTGAGACTCTGGTCGCCTGCGAGGACTCCTGTATGTCTGTTGGGTCTGCTTGGTCTGTTGGAGAAGGCGCGCCTGATAGCGGCGCCCGCGACCGGGGAAGGGCTTTTCCGCCTGAAACGTGTTTTTGCCTTTGTCTTTCGCTTGGGAGCTGGTGCTCCTGATGTCCGCTGGAGGGGATGGCGCAGGAGGGGCAGGTTATGATGCAAGGCATTGCCTTGACAGGCCCCTTTCCCTTTCCTTTCTGACCGATGAAACTCGCTTCCGACCGACGCTATTTCTTCGTGGGTTTCCTGGCGCTGGTGTCGCTGGCGTTCCTGGCCATCCTGCTGCCCTTCTATAGCGCGCTGATGTGGGCGGTCATTCTGGCCATGCTGTTTGCGCCCATGCAGCGAGCGTTGATGCGGCGCATGCCGGCGTCCCAACACGGCCACGTTCATCACGCTGGTGCGGTCATCAGGATGGTGATCATCCCGGTGATCGGGCTGACCATGTCGCTGGTGAATCAGGGGGCGCAGATCTACAGCCGCATCCGTTCTGGTGAGCTGAACTTCGGGGCGTACCTGGCCAAGATCATCGAGGCCATGCCGGGCTGGCTGCACCGCATGCTGGATGCCCAGCTGCTGGACCTGCCGTCCATCCAGCGGAGACTGGCCGACAGTGGCAGCGGAGATCGGTTGCCTGGCCTCGCAGGCCGTCAACATCGGCCGAACACGGTGGATCGCCCTGGCCAGTACCGGCGTGCTGCTGTACGTGCTTTTTCTTCCTGCCGTGATGGCGGGCAGCTGGCCGCCATGTTCTACCGTGCCATTCCGCTGGAGGACGAGCGAAGACCATCTGCTGGGCGGTTCTCGGCGGTGGTGAAGGCCACCGTGAAGGGCAACGTAGCGTGGCGATCGTGCAGGGTGCTGGGCGGGATCATCCTCGGCGCTGGGCATCCAGGGCGTGATCCTGTGGTCGGTGGTGATGGCCCCTGTCTCGCTGCCGGCCGTGGGCTCGGTCTCATCTGGGGGCCGATTGCCCCTACTTCCTGGCGACTGGCGCCACCTGGCAGGGCGTGGTGCTGCTGGCCTCATGTGTGCGTGATCGGCATGGTGGACAACGTGCTGCGCCCGGTGCTGCAGGGCAAGAACACCAAGATGCCTGATTAGCGGTGCTGGTCTCCACCATCGGCGGCATGTCGCTCTTCGGGCTCAACGGCTTCGGTGATCGGGCCGATGATTGCCGCGCTGTTCATAGTGGCCTGGGATCTGTCGTGGCGCCCGACCGTGACCGGGATGAGAAGTGCACGAAGCCCTGAAAATGGCGAGCTGCCGGCCCAGGTGGCGCTGACGGTGGAAGATGCGCCCAGGAAGCGCTGCTTGAGGCGCGGGCAACAGCTGGCGGGCTGAAAGCGCTGAAGAAGGGGCCGAGGCGGCCGCTGAGGTGGAGGCCGAGGTGAAAAACGTCAAGGCCAGGAAAGAGGAGGAGGACGCCGGAAAGCTCTGCCGAGCAAGCCTCGGCTTTCGGAGGAAGGCGACCGGGCATAGCCGGCCGGCCTTTCTGTTGAGCTCAGCGGGTTTTCCGGAAACCGGGGCCTGTGAGAACGACTCCATCGAAGAAAAACGGCTCCCGAAGGAGCCGTTTTCTTGGGAGTTACCCACCGTCACCGACTTGGCCAGGTTGCGCGGCTTGTCCACGTCGGTGCCCCGAGCCAGGGCGGCGTGGTAGGCCAGCAGCCGCAGCGGCACCACGTGCAGGATCGGCGACAGGGGACCCGGCACGAGTCCACCAGGTTGATGGCGTGCTCGAGAGTCCGACGGCTCGATGTGGGTGTCGCGGTCGCCAAGACGAGACGAGTTCGCCACGGCACGTCACTGGATGTTGCTGACTTCAGCTTCTCGATGAGCGCATCCTTCGGCGACCATACCACCACCGGCATGTGGGGTCGTGACCAGGCCCGGCGGGCCATGCGCCGGAAGCTCGCCGGCAGCGTACAGGCTTCGGCGATGGATATGGTGATCTCCGCCCAGTCTCAGTGCGCCTTCGCGGCGATGCAGTGCACGTCACGGCCCAGGAACAGGGCGTATTGGTCCTTCTGCAAAGCCGGCGGCGCGTTCGCTTCACGGCAGGCTCGACGGCCCGCACGTGCCTCATGGCGGCCGGCGGGTGGCGCATCTGGGCCCAGCAGTCGGCTCCAGCTCGCTCCAGCGGGCGTCAGGTGGGCGCATCTTGTGCCAGCACGATGGGTGAGTGCAGGAAGAGCGCGGCCAGCTGAGTGAGTGAGAGGCTTTGGTGGAAGCCATCGATCGATCCAGGACCGGCGCGCGTCAGGAAGCCTGGCCTGCTTTGCTGTGTGTGCGGATGAGGGCCGATTCCGGCGCGTACGCAAGATCGACAGCGTGTCGGTCATGCCGTTGCCCTTGGCATGCTGCAGGGCAGCCAGCGTGTCAGCCGTCTCGCCCGATTGCGAGATGGTGACGGCAAAGCGTATCTCGTCCCGCAGGACCGGGTCGCGGTATGGCGGTATTCGCTGGCGATCTCCACGTCGGTGGGGATGCGCGCGATGGATTCCAGCTGCAGTCTCTGGCCACCATGCCCGGCGTGATAGCTGGTAGCCGCAGGCGAGGATCAGGATGCGGCGGGTGCGCTTGAAGATCCTCTCTTCGGCCTCGGCGCCAGAACGGGGCCCGGTTGCAGCGAGCTGGCGTACTGCTGATCATCTCTGAAAGCAAGCGTACCGACCGGCGCGAGGCTGCTCGAAGATCTCCTTCTGCATGCTAGTCGCATGGTTGCCAGCTCGACCGCATCGGCCGACAGCTGGCTCCTCGACCACCGGGCGCAATCACCACGTTGCCGGCCGCGTCACTTTGTAGTGGTGTAGCCGTTGCAGGTGAGCGTGGCCGCACCTTCTTTCGAGGTAGATGACGTGCTTGGTGACCTGCAGCAGAGCCGAGGTGTCAGGAGGCGAGTAGTTCTCGCCCTTGCCCGGAGCTTCGCCGCCCGCCCAGCAGCAGGGCGAGAGCCGCGGCGGGTACCCGACGGCAATTGCCCGGCTCGCGGCTGCTGAGTGACGGCCAGCGCATAGGCGCCGTGCGGCTGCTTCGATGGCCTGGCCACGGCATATCGGTCAGCGCGGGCCCATGGCACCAGCGAGTGCACCAGGTGTGCCACCACTTGAGCGTCGGTCTGCGAGGTGAAACTCGCAGCGCGCTCGCGCGGGCGCGCTGCGCAGCTGTACGTGGTTCTCGATGGAGTGCCGTTGTGCACCACCGAGACCTGCAGGTCAGAGCCCTCCGTGGGAGGATGTGCGGGTGGGCATTGCCCTCGATTCGCGCGCCGTGCGTCGCCCAGCGGGTGTGGGCGATGCCGGTGGGGGCGTCGGCGTGGCACTTTTCCTGGCGCGGGTGTCCAGGCTCCGGCCACGCGGCCCACGGCACGGACTGCGGTTCATGTGGCCTTCAGGTCGAGGCAGGGCCAGACCGGCGGCAGGTCATAACCGCGATATCGAGTTTTGCGCAGGCCCTCGGATCAGGATGGGGACGACATTGCGCTGTGCTGCGGCACCAACGAGTCCACTGCCGTTTCGATTCTCTAGCGTTGCTGTCAGGTTGTGCGCAGCGGACCGCCAGCCAGATTCATTTCTGGTCTTGCGTACAGCGGGCGTTTCCAGTCGGGCGCGGTCTCGCGGCACGCGGCTTCAGCGTCAGCGAGTCGCTGGCAGGCGCCTCGCGGGTGGGCGTGGTGTCCGGCAGCCAGCGTAGCGCGCCGCGTCGGACCGCCGTCACCGGGGCGACGGGCGCTGGGAGTCGCCGCCCACGAACACGTCATCCTCTCGATGATCGTCTTGTGCCTTGTTGGACGCCATCAGCCGTTGCAGGTGATGGTGCCGCGCGGCGCCGATGTTGACGCGCGAGGCCGATCTCGGCATCGCCCACGTAGGACAGGTGGTTGAGTCTGCACTGCGCGCGCCGCGGTGGCGTTTCACGAGGCTCGACGAGAGTTGCCCGATGTGGCTGTCCTCGCCCAGCTTCGTGCCGGGGCGGCAGGCAGGCGAACGGGCCGATGCGGCCTGTGCGCCCACCCGGCGCTGTCGATCGCTCGACATGGCCTGCACCTGGGTGCAGTCGGCCAGCGTGCGAGTCCTTGAGCACGCAGTTGCCCGATCTCGCGCCCTTGCCCCAGCCGGACGGCGCCTCGAAGGGCCGCAGCCCACGTCAGATGGGCACGTCACGGCCGCATTCCAGCGTGCCGCGGATGTCGATGCGGTCGGGGTCGCCCAGCAGGAGCGCCGCTGTCGGTCATGGCGGTCCAGCGGAATTGCGCTGGTGGCGACGCTCCAGGAAGGCCAGCTAGGTCTCGCTGTTGACGCAGCGCTTTCCCACTCCGGCGTCAGGACGCGCCGTAGCCACCGGGAAACGCATCGGCCACGGCGGCGGCGATCACGTCGGTCCAGGTAGCACTCGCCCTGGGCGTTGCCGTTCTTTCAGGGGCCGTGGAGCGCGCGCTTGAGCGGCCGGGTGGGGCAGACCAGGATGCCGGTGTTGACTCGTTGATCTTCAGCGTCTCGGCGTCGGCGTCGCTTCTGCTCGACGATGCGCTGACGCTGCGAGCGGCATGCACGCACCGCGGCCGTAGCCGGTGGGGTCGGCCACATGCTGAGACAGCAGCGCAGAGCTTGCCAGCCCTTGGCGGCCCTCGGCCAGGCGCCGCAGGGTGGAAGCGTCACCTGTGCGGCACGTCGCCGTACCAGGATGAGCGTAGCGTCGTCGACCAGCATCAGGACGGCCTGGGCCACCGCGGCTGCCCGTGCCCAGCTGGGGACTGCAGGGCCCACTGCGTCAGTCTGCCCAGCAAATGCGGCCTGGACCTGCTCGCCGCCATGACCATACACCACCACCAGCCGTTGCAGGTCGAGGTGCGGGCGGTATCGACGACATGGCCGAGCAGGGACTTGTCGGCCAGCGGATGCATTACTTTCGGCAGGTCGGAGTTCATCCGTTTGCCCATGCCAGCAGCCAGGATCACGATGTTCATCTGGATTTCTGGGGTGATTCAGGAAAGAAGGGCAGGGAAGGCGTGGCCTGGAACAACCCGCACCCTGGGCATGAGCCCCCATTATGCGAGGCCATGTTGCGTGCCGATGTCAGGTGGCCACGACATGCAGGCCAGCAGTGTATGCGAGAACGACTGATCCTGCCGTGAAGTAATGGTGCAACCAAAGGGGTTCTGCACACCGACTTGTTACCGTTGCAGCGAGAGCCGCTCAGGCCGGCGGGTTGTCAGCCACCCTCAGGCTGGCGGGCCAGGTCGACGATCTCCGGGTGTCCCCTGGCCGCCCAGCAGCGTAGGGGCCAGCGAGCCGACGACCATCCGACGATGGCGCTGCCCAGGGCCCCACCAGCTGCGCAGGCACCAGCGCATCGGACATGAAGTGCTCGGCGTACTGCCAGGCCACCACGCCACAGAACGTGGACAGCAGCGCGCCCTGCGGGGCGCACGCGCCAGAACTGCCGAAGATCAGCGGCGTGAAGGGGCGGCAACCAGGGTGACTTTGTGAGCATCCTGAACCATCTGATACATGGACGATTCACTTTTGCAAGGCGAACAGCGTGTCACGCGGCAGGTGAAGCCGATCAGGATGAGGGCCAGCAGCACCAGCATCTGCGGTCGGATAGCTTGTGGCCCCACAGCGGCTGGATGACGTTCTCGGTGAGTGACGGTGGCGGTGGGCGCTGCAGCGGCGTGCCGCTGGCCGCGACGGGATGGCCGAGAGCAGCGCGCCGAAGAACAGCACCTGGAGCGGAAACAGCGGCGTGCGCCGCAGGATCAGCGTGGGCAGCACCTGCTGGAAGTCGTTCTCGCTGGAGAGCATCTGCTTGACCATGGCCGGGTCGATAGCGGGGCCGAGACGGCGGTGCCGAACATCGAGGATGGGACACATCAGCAGGTACAGCGAGCCACCTTAGCAGCGTGCCCTGCCGGGCAATCTTCTCGGTGCGGGGCCGAGGTGACGCGCTGGAACACGTCCCGCTGCCGCCACCGAGGCCCAGTGCCATGAAGTGACGAAAGGCGGCGATGAAGCCCAGCCAGTCGTGCGGTGAGGAGGCGCCGAAGACTTTCCAGGCGGTCAGGAGGCCTCGCGCAGTGGCCACCACCTTTGTCGACACCACACCCGCCATGCCGGCCAGCATCCAGGCGATGTAGATCAGCCCGGCCACGATGATCACGGTCTGCAGGGGTCGGTGAAGGCCACCGACCCGCATGCCGCCGAAGAGCGTGGAGCGCGCCCACACGATGACGGCGCCCAGCACGATGCCCTGTTCAGCAGCGTGATCGCGCGTTGCCGCGACACAGTGTGGATGACGATGCCCAGCGCCACCAGGTTGGCGAGCTCCAGCCCAGGCACGGGATGGAGATGGCACCGCTGGCCGCCGAGGCCAGCTCGACCGTGCGGTTGTGGCGCCTCTCACGCCAGAGTCGCCCACCGTCATCAGCTTCAGCCGGTAAGTAGGGGCGGCCATGAAAGAGCGCCACGAAGATCGGAGCAGTAGCGCGGCTGAGCATCGCCCACCACGTCACCCTGCAGGCCTTCCTGCAGGAGGGTGGACGAGACGGCCAGGATCAGCTCGGCGCCGAACCCGTGGCGATCACGGTGGCCGTGTTCGTAGCCGAGCGGCAGACTCGCGCCCGGCGACCAGATAGTCGGCCGACCCTGGACACGCCGTGCGGCGCGAGCCCGATGCAGATCGTCACTGCGAAACAGCAGGCAACGTAGGGTAACGAGCGCGATCTCCTGGAAAGCGGAGGAGGACGGAATGGGCCCGGCAGGCCCGGCGGCGAAGGGTCAGGAGAATCTGGGACGGCACCGCGCGCCGGCGGACGGCGGTGCCAGCTGACGCGATAGCGCCAGATCTGCAGGGCCAGGATGATGGCCAGAGCACGATGCCCACACTGCAGCCAGCGCAACGTTCTTCCGCTGGGCCCCGTGCTCTGATGTGTCCCAGCAGGCGTTTGTGGAAGCGGGGTCCAAGGCCGGCTCGGCCTGGGCGCAGCGTGCACAGCAGGCGCGGCAGCTCGGGCACCAGCTGTGGCCCAGCGGGCGCTTCCTGACGACCTTGTTGTCAAAGCCCTGCCAGCCCACCTGCCGCTTGATGAAGACTTCCAGGATGTGGGCTGCGCATGACCTACAGGTCCAGGTCGGGGTTGAGGCTCGCGGCCCAGGCCCTCGATGTTGAGCAGCGGCCTCGCAGCGGCACCAGCTGGGGCTGGATCTCGACGATTGAAGCGGCGCGTCGCTGGAAGGGCGCACAGCGTCGATGCGCGAGATCTTCGCGCAGCGGCTGGTCGAACACCGACTCACGCGCAGGCGTCGCACGGCGCCTTCCAGCTCTTCGGCGGGTGTTGGGCGGTACCCAGCCGGACCCGTCTGTGCAGCCTCGCCACCCCGGCGGTAGATCCGCTCGTTAGGAAGTTCTGCGCGAGTAGCGCTTGTCATGGTCGGAGAGCGTGCCGACGATGCCGGAAGTCCAGCGCGATGTGGAAGCGACTGAAGTCGTCCGGTCCGTCGCCCACCAGGATGTTGCCCGGCACGTGTCGGCGTGGAAGAGACCGTCGCGGGAAGACCCTGCGTAGAAGAAGATCTCCACGCCATCACGCGAGAGCTTTTCAGGTCGATGCCAGCCGCGCGCATGCAGTCGAGGCTGGCCGATGGGGATACCGTCGCCACTCCATCACTCAGCGCAGTTGCAGCAGCAGTGGTCCCAGCACATCTGCGGGATGCGCAGCAGCGTGGAAGCCCTCGAAGTTGCGCGAGGCTGATTGGCGGCCGCCCGCGCACCAGGTCAGCTCGTCATGCGGGTAGTCAGACTCGTCGACCACTTCATGAGGCGCAGCCGCCGGGCGTCGGCCGACGGGCGCATAGCCGGCGGCGCCGGTGCGCAGCAGGCAGGTCGTCCTCGATCACGTCCAGCATGCCGGGTACCGCCCACGGCCACCTAAGGTGCCGTCCGTGCGAGCGGGCACGGTGCACCTGGGCAATGGAGGCCGAGGCGATGGGCTCCTTGGCCGAGGCCAGCGAAGGCCTGCTCCAGCGGCATCAGCCCGCGCTCCAGTCTCAGCCACAGCCCGATCCGGCCGGGAACGCTGGAGACCAGTCCCTGCAGCAGGGCCAGTTCGTTGGCGATGTCAGGCGGCCTTGGAGTCGCGCCAGGTGGACAGCACCTGGCCGAACTTCACGAATCAACCCCAGGCTCTCGAAGGCCATCACTGGGCGCACGCGCGGTTGGATGGTGCCATCCACAGCCAGCGCGTCATGTTGCGAAGCCACAGCGAGCGCAGGCTGCTGGCGGCGCCGCTGACCACCAGATTCGTCAGGGCCAGAGCAGCGGTTCGTCGGAAGGATCCCGGATCAGCCGGCGCGTGGAAAACCAGGAGATAAGATTCCCATTCACGCCAATCCTCGGCGTCATCGCCCGAACAGAAGATGTTGAAGTCGTACAGGGTTGCAGTCCATCAGGTGGGACGGGTGCCTACCCCAGGAGGAAAGATCGTTTCCAGGCGACCGAGGCCGCACCCAGGACTTGAGCAGCTCCTTGGTCTCAGCGCTGGGTTGGGCTGGCTTCACACAGGTTGCAGGGGATGATCCAGAGGAAATTCTTGACCTCAGCTTGTGGATGAGATCCTTCTCTTCCCTTACCGACCTTGACCGGTGGCCACAGCGTCGGCACCAGCTTAGCCAGCATGGTCTTAGGCTGCTTCGCCATGAAGAAGTTCAGGAAACGTGTGGGATCATCGTCGCGGTGGTGGCCCAGCGCAGTGCGTGGCGCCCAGCTCAGAGCCGCCGGTACAGGATGCCGCCACCGGCCGCAGGCAGGCAGAGCACTTGAGATCTTACCATCAGGAACAGCCCGCTGCACCATGCTGTAAGTGTACCCGTCTCAGTATGATATTCGACGCCCAGCTTCTGCGTGGACTGACAGCATCGGCAGAAGCCAGCTTCGCGCGGTGGGGAGTTCACCGCCACGATGGAGAGGGGCTGGCATACACGGCCGGGCAGGATCTCCAGCGCGCTGGCTATCCTTGCCGCTGACAGGCTGACCCTCACCCGGTCGGTCGGGCCGATCATGCTCGTAATCAGCGATGCGGCCTGGCCGATAGGCCGGTACAGCCGCTTGGAAACGGCTATTCTCGATCCCTCGCGCGGGTCTCAACACAGGGGCAGGGCACGATGCGGCGGGGCGGCACGGCAGGGTAGCTGCCGGTAGCCGGCAGCGGACGGAGCCACACCTGACTGCCGAGGAGGCGCCTGCGTCAGCATCACCATGAAACACGTCCAGGTCACCCAGCCAGACACCTGCTTCTCGTCAGCAGGCTTTCCTGCGTAGGCGGCAGCGTGCCGGGACGACCAGATCTCAATCGATCCGGTTGGGTCTGGAGTGGCTGGCTGATCTGCATCAGCTGGCGCTCGCCCAGGCTGGGAATGGCTGGCCCTCGCCCACGGCGTCGTGATCGTCAGCGCGGGTGGGAGGGCGACTGACGAAAGGACCGGACATCGCGTCCGGCCCGGCGGGGAGCGTCACCGGGAGGACCGTCGAATGGCTGCTTGCGAAGGCAGAATCCTTTACCTTTCGAGACGCAATCATGGCGGCTTCCAGGGGCCCGATGGTTTGCCCATGGTCGCCTTTTCAAAAGCGTGGGGCGGGCGCGCCAGCGGCCGTAGGGGCGGTCCATCCCATCGGGGCTGGCATCGCGCAGCAGGCCTTTGGTTTCAGCGTCGACCAACAGCGTGGTGCCGGTGATCGAGGCCTGAGTTTTCCCGCCCGTTAAAGGCCGCGGTATCAGCATCCTGGACCGTGCTGAACGCGCCAGCGGCGACGGCGTACGTGCGTAGGCCGATAAGCCTCGTCCTGCAGGTGGCCTGGGCGGCGTAGGGCGGCGCACGCCCGACACGCATCCGGGGCGCTGGCACGCCTGCGCCCAGCGCCGATGAGCTGCCGACGGGAGCTGACCTTGGACGGCGTGTACGACGGGAGTCCGGATTCAGGTTGAAAGGCTGGTCAGCGGTTGACGATGGTGCCCTGAGCCAGTGCTGCGAGCAGCTGGCTGACGGGGACTGGGTAGCCCGGCAGCAGCCCGGAACCATGGGTTGACTGGCAGATGCCGGGCCTCGAAGGCGTGAACGAAGCGGATGTCGTCGTATTCAAAGCGCAGAGCTTTTCTTGGCCAGCGGGGGTGGGGCGAGCGCATCCATGGACAGGGCACCAGCGTCTGGCACGGTGGCGCATCGTCCGGAACAGGGCACCACGGCCCGACGACGGTGCCTAGATGTCTTTCACGATCTGTTCCACCTCGACCACGGGTCACACGCGGTACCGATGTCCCAGCCATCTGCGCAGGGCCAGAACGTGGCGCGGCGTGGTTGCCCGCCCGGTGACCCAGCGCGACGCGCGAAACCCTGTGGATCCGTCGTGGCGGTGGCGCGTGTCAGCGAAGCCACCCTATTATCGACAGGAGACCTACCAAAGGCAGAAGGGTGGAACGGAGCGTATTCCATGGCAGGGCACTGTAGCATAGAGGGGTGCATGTGCTCCAGCCGGCATTGCGCTCAGCCTACTTTTTCCTAGATAGATGCCTGCATCATGTCCCTATCTCATTTCCACATCGAAGTCTGCCCTACCCATGCCCGACCACGAGGAGCCTGGCGATCAACCAGGGCTATCGTCCGCATCGCGGCCGAGTTACGCACAAAGGTAGCTGGCTGAGCTTTGCGCTACGCCGATGGCGCTCCAGGCCGGGTCTGGGCTATTACAGCAGCGGCGGGTCTTTGGCGCAGCGGGCGGCTTGTGACAGCGCCGGGCTCACGCCGCTCTTCAGACCACCCCTGGCGGCAGGTCTCCTTGGCTGAAGGACCCGGCTGGCGAGCCGGCCAGGTGGTGCACAAGTGGGCGGCGGCATGCTGGCTGCACAGCTACTCAATGCCGCTGGACAACGTGGGGCACCATGACGCGTACGTTATCTGATTCTGGGCTATCGGCCCGAATTTGCCCGCGAGCACCAGCGTCAGACCCGAGCCTTTGGGCCTGATGGGCAAATTGGGATGGCTGGATACCTTCCTGAAGCACCCGGTGTGGTGGTGGCCAATGAGCTGCTGGATTGCCATACCAGGTCAGCTGGTATTTCGAGTGGCAGGCCGACGCGGAAGCCAGATCTGCAGGAGATGGGAGTGGCGTGTTGTTGGACGGCCGGTTTGCCTGGGCACAGCGCCCGGCCGATTAAGTGCTGACAGAGCCAGCCGCGCTGCACCAGCGGCTGGGAGCCGGAAGGGCGCAGTGGCACAGTCCCTCCGGAGATCACCCGGCGCAGCGAGCGGCTGGGTACGCACGCTGGCCGCTGCATGACGGCCGGCGTGGTGATGCTGCTGGCTACGGTTTTGCTGGGCAGGTGGCCTGCCCGCAGCGGGATCAAGGCGCTGATGTGCCACTACCGGCACCGCAGTCCACGCCGATCCTTCCTGTAGCGGGGCCAGGCGACATCCACACGCGCACGTGGATTTCCACCGCGCTGGCCGGGCGGCCACGGCCGGGGAGCTTCTCGCTGGTGGGCGGCTACACCTCGATGGCGACGCCTTCTGCGGTGCCGGCCTGCTGGACTGACTGGCCGTGCCGCGCAGGCAGGCTTCTGGTTCGCCCAGGCTCCAGGCGGTGCAGCTGATCTCCGAGGCCGAGACCAGGCAGGCTCTTTGGTGATTGCCTTCAGGAAGAATCTGCGTGAGCGGCCTCGGTGCTGGGCTTTGTGGCAGAGCAGGGCGTTATGAGGGCCGTCCTCGATGCCAGCCAGCTTGTAGGTCTGGATGCTGTAGGCTGCCACCGGGGCGGCCCGGGCCGCTGGTTGAAGCTGCCCCAGTTGGGTGATGGTTTCCAGCATGTTGTCCGGCCAGCATCCGCCTCTTGGGGCGACAGATAGTAGCAGTCGGCCCGGATGCTGTATCCTCGATCTGGGCTGAAGTCGCGCACGTCACCCATCCACCGATGCGCACCTCGTAGGCGAACTTGATGTGGCGCTTCCATGCGACCCGCTGATGGGGCGCTTCGGGCTGGTGGCGGTATGAATCGATCTGCGGTGGCACCGGCCAGGCCGTTGGTCTCGATGGCCAGAAAGTGCCCTTCGGCTGGGCGGTCAATGATCAACCGGGTGGGGCTGGATGTTGGGTTCCCCGCCGGTGATGATGACGTGCGTGCCGAGAGTATCGGACCTTCGCCGGGATGTCTCCCAGCGTCCTTGGTGCCGAAGCCAGTTGTAGTCAATTATCGCACCACGGGCAGGTAGATTGCATTTACCAGAGCGGATGAGACGCTGGGCATGCCGATGTTGAAACCCTCGCCTGCGGTGTCTCGAAGATCTCGACAGTGCGGTGGGGCGTATCCGGAAGAGTGGCAGAGTTCCTGCCGACGGCTGGATTGCAGCGCGTACCGGTGTCTCGACAAACAGCGGGATCACCGGGTGTGCAGCGTATGTGCTGTCGTAATAACTGA